>VTLG01002634.1_pt1 | contig 22790 bp, 27 predicted proteins | sample 4694571 | NCBI WGS metagenome assembly VTLG01 (sample SAMN12604809, study PRJNA352737) | marine metagenome | biome: ENVO:00000447; feature: ENVO:00000209|ENVO:00000569|ENVO:01000036; material: ENVO:00002151; isolation source: viral sequences binned using virsorter ...
GCGCGTGAGGAAATCGACCGCAAGCTGTCCGAAGTCACCGAGTATATCTTCGAGATCCTGCAGAACTCCAATTTCAACCAGGAAGTTCATGAGAGCTTTATGGACCTGGCGGTCGGTACAGGCTGCCTGCTGGTCGAGGAAGGCGATGTAAACCACCCGATCCGGTTCAATGCGGTGCCCCTGCCCCATATCTATCTTGAGGCGGGGCCCGACGACCAGATCGAGGGCGTGTATCGCACACGCCGGATGCGGCATGAGGACATACAGCGCATGTGGCCCGGTGCGGAAATGCCTGCGTCCATGCAGGCCCGTATCATGGCAAACAGCAATCAGCTGTGTAACCTCATTGAATGCACCGTGCGCAATACCGAGCGGCCCAACGAGGTTGCCTACGATTATCTTGTGATCTCGAAAGACGACAAGGCGATCATTTACCGCGAGGAGTTCAAGGGAACCGGCTCGTCGCCGTGGGTGGTTTTCCGCGGCTCGTCGCCGTGGGTGGTTTTCCGCTGGTCCAAGGCCAGTGGCGAGATTTACGGTCGCGGCCCCGTGCTAAACGCACTTCCTGCGATCAAGACCACAAACCTGACCGTTGAGCTGATCCTTGAAAACGCCCAGCTTGCAATCTCGGGTATCTGGCAAGTTGATGACGACGGCACGGTCAATGCGGACACAATCAATCTGGTCCCCGGTACGGTTGTTCCACGGGCGCCCGGTTCTGCAGGCCTGACACCCATAGCCCCGCCAGGGCGTTTTGACGTTGCCCAGCTCATCCTCGATGACATGCGGCTCAACATTCGCCGTGCGCTTTACAACGAGATGCTGGGTGACCCGAACAAGACGCCCATGACAGCAACGGAAGTTGCGGAACGTATGGCGGACCTGTCGCGTCAGATCGGCAGTGCCTTTGGCCGTTTGGCCGCCTACAGGCAGAGCTGGTCCAGCCCCTGTTACAGCGCGTGATTTTCCTGCTGAAAAAGCGTGGCCTGATCGAGATCCCGCAGATTAATGGCCGTGAGATGCGGATCGCCGCAACCTCACCGCTTGCCCGCTCGCAGAAGCTGCAAGATGTCACGACAGTTGATCGCTTTGTGGAGCTGGTGGGTGCCCGCTTTGGCCCGCAAGCCCTGTCGCTTGCCGTCAAGCCCGAGGCTGCAGCGCAATACATGGCTGAACGACTGGGTGTGCCGCCTAACGACTGGGTGTGCCGCCTGAAATCCTGCGCACAGAGGTCGAGCGCCAGCAGATTGTCCAGTACATGCAGCAGGCCGCTGCGAGCGCACAACAGCAACAGATGCAACAGGCTCCGGCTGATGCCGCCGACTAAACGCCCGCCCAGTGCGGATGGTGTTCTGCGTAGTGCAGACGCTGAACGGGATCTCAATTCGCTGTTTGCCGCCGTGTTTGACGGCTCCAACGGCGACAAGGCGCTTTCCTATCTACGAAGTATTTCCATCGAACAGGTATGTGGGCCAGAGGCGGTATCAGAGCGCCTGCTGCACCTTGAGGGGATGCGCTATCTGGCAGCAATCATTGAAAACCGTGTGAAAAGGGGTCGCGAACATGAGTGACGAACAGGCCAGTGCGGCAAGTGAGGGAAGCCAGTGCGGCAAGTGAGGGAAGTGAAGGGGCAAACGTTTCTGGTGAGCCGACCGGGGCCGAACGCCCCGAAGGTGTACCGGAAAAATTTTGGGATTCTGAAAATGCTCAAATCGATTCAGGACGGCTTTTGCAGTCTTACAAGGAGCTTGAAAGCTATAACGGTAAACGTATGGAGGAGCTGCGTGCCTCTGTCGCTGAGGAATATGTGCAGACGCGCATGGCGGATCGTCCGTCCAGTATGGATGATTACGAGGTGCGTGGTGATGGTCCCGTGGCTGACGCTCTGGAGAATGTTGACGCTGACGACCCGCTGCTTGGCTGGTGGCGTGAAACGGCTTTTGAAGCGGGGCTAAGCCAGAGCCAGTTTGAGGCCGGTCTGAGCGCCTATGTTTCACGGCGGATGGCGGAAATGCCCAATCCGGTCGAGGAAATGGCCGAGCTTGGCGACAATGCGCGTGTGCGTGTAGACGCCGTTGAAGTCTGGTCGCGACAGAATTTGCCAGCCGAGCTCTACCCGATGGTAGCGCAGATGTGCGGAACGGCTAATGGCGTCAAGGTCATGGAGCAGCTGATCGATCGCACAACGCCGGTCAATATGGCAGCGGTTACGGGCTCGATTGCCGAGCAGGCCCCGACCAAGGGCGACATTCGCGACATGATGAATGATCCCCGTTACTGGGATCCGAACGAGCGCGACAAGTATGTGAAAGAGGTTGAGCGGCTTGTGAGCCGAGTGCGCTGATATGACGGCGTGCCTTGTTTTCTGGGAGCCTGTGGTCGGCTCCTGCCCTGGCTTCTTAAACTTGCGCATTCAATGTGCGTTGCGCGGTTTTGTGCCGCGCTTTCTTTTTGCGGGTAGGCCCCGTTACGAATTTTGCCTGGCCCTCGGATAACCTTGCAAGCCAAGACGGGATAACCGGCTGACACCAACTTCTAACTTGTGAGGTAAAAATGGCACTCGACATTTCCGATGCCTTTATCACGCAGTTTGAGTCAGAGGTGCATGTCGCGTATCAGCGTATGGGCTCCAAGCTCCGTCCGTTGGGCCGCAACATCACCGGCGTCACCGGCTCGACTGCGCGGTTCCAGAAAGTGGGAACCGGCACAGCGGTAACGAAGGCACGAAACGCCGACGTTGCGGCTATGAATCTGACGCACTCGTCCGTTGATGTAACGCTGTCCGACTACTACGCAGCCGATTACATCGACCGTCTCGACGAGCTCAAGACCAACATCGATGAGCGACAGGTTGTTGCGCTCAACGCTGCTGCTGCTCTTGGCCGCAAGACGGATGAGCTGATCACCACCGCGCTCGACGGTACGTCGAACACGACGGCGCATGGCTCTGCGGGCATAAACACCACGAAAATCTTCGGGGTGTTTGAAAGCATGGGTGAGAACGACGTTCCTGATGACGGTCAGCGTTATTGGGTCGTGGCACCTGACCAATGGACTGAACTGCTGGCAATCACGGCTTTTGCTGACGCGGACTTTATTGGCTCCGACGACCTTCCCTACAAGGGCGGTATGACGGCCAAGCGTTGGCTGGGTTATGTCTGGATGGTTCATTCCGGCCTGCCCGACGACGGGTCCAGTAACCGTAAGACCTTCTGCTGGCACAAGTCCGGTATCGGCGTTGCGACCGGTGCGGACATCGCCACGGAAGTAAATTACGTGCCGGAAAAAGTCTCTAACCTTGTTACTTCAATGCTCTCGCAGGGTGCCGTCCTAATCGACGACAATGCGGTCTTTGAAGTGCAGTGCTCGGAATAGGAGGGAATAATGGCTCTTTCTTCTAGCGATCTGCACAAGGTCGGCGGCGGCAACAAGCAGCTCTTCCTATATGAGTCTGCCGATGCTGTCGGGACTATTGCCGGAAGCGGTTACTTCAATGACGTAACCAACCAGCTCAACCAGGATGATGTGATCATCGCGGTTGGCGCAACCGGCGGTACACGCACCGTGGACGTTCTCGTTGTTACGAGCGCGTCGGGTGCGGCGACTGTTACTTGCACTAACGGTACTTAACGGGAGAGGGAGGGGGAAACCCCTCCCTTGACCTCTTGGCGACACCGACAGCTCCTACTTCAAATATCGACATCTGCGCCCGGGCCCTTGTGCTCGTCGGCGCAAACCCGATTACGTCCTTCGAGGACGGAACCACCGAGGCAATGATTACCTCGAACCTGTACGAAGATATCGTGCGGGCTGACCTCAGCTCATGCCGCTGGCGGTTTGCCGTCAAGCAGGCCGTGTTAAACCGGCTGGTTGATGCGCCGACGGGGCGCTGGGATGCAGCTTACCAGCTGCCATCCGATCTCCTGATCGTGAATGCGGTCACGATTGCCGACAAGGCAGTCGATTACGACGTTTACGGCGACAACATCTACGTTGATGCAGGCGAGGATGAAACGCTTGTTATCGACTACACCTACCGCGCCGAGGAGTCTGACTGGCCCCCGCATTTTGTTTTGCTGGTCGAGTACCACATGGCGAGCATTCTGGCGGCCTCACTGGCGCGTGATGCCGGTCTCGCAGACCTTATGAACAGCCAGTACAGCATCCAGAATTTGCGAGCGCGCAATATCGACGCCCAGCAGCAGACAACGCGCAGGCTGACCGTCAACAGATTCCTCGAGGGTACTGGCCGGAGATCAACACGCGGTTCAAGGCGAGCACGCTAATGCCGACCTACCGCCTTGAAAAAACAAACTTTCAAGCTGGCGAACTGGACCCGAACTTTCATTCGCGTTCCGATCTGAAGCTGTATGACGAGGGCGCAAAACAGGTTCAAAACTTCTACCTGATGCTGACCGGGGGCGTTATGCGCCGTCCCGGCACGACCTATCTTGCCAACCTTGGCGCAGCATCACGTATCGAGCCGTTTCTGTTTTCCGGCGATGAGCGTCATATCGTGGCGTTTCAGGCGAGCGGAGCGAAGATCTACGGCATTGACGGCACCTTGCAGGCAACCCTGACCGGTGCGCCGTGGGGTGCGGACGACCTGTTCGAGCTCAACATTACCCAGGCCGGTGATGTAATGATTGTTGCGCATCGCGACTATCAGCCGACCCAGATCACCCGCACCGGGGCAACCAGCTTTACACGCGCAGACTATGCCTTCGAGGGCGACAGCAGTACGACCCACAAGCGCCCGTTCTTCAAATATGCCGACGCCGCTGTAACCCTGACCCCTTCAGGTACGAGCGGTTCGATTACGCTGACGGCAAGCGCAGACACCTGGGAAACATCGCATAACGGGACAATTCTCGAATACACAGACACCGCTGGGACCGTGGGACCGTGCGGCAAATGGAGCTGGGCACCCGCGTTTCGGCTACCGTCATAAATGCCACGGTCCTGTATTCCGCAACATTGCCCAACACCACAGCGGTCAAGACATGGCGTGAGCAAATGTATTCGGCTGTTCGCGGCTGGCCGGGTGCGGTTGAATTCCACGACAACCGACTATGGTTTGGCGGTAACAGCCAGCGTCCCGGTGGCCTTGTCGGCTCGCAGTCCGGCGCTTTTTACAACTTCGAGCTCGATGATGGTGACGATGATGAGGGTATCGACATCACGATTGCCGGCTCGAGCGTCAACGAAATCCGCCATCTTGTCTCCACACGGCGGCTTGAGATCCTGACCGACACGGGCGAGTTCTACATTTCAGACAGTGATGTGCGGGCGATTACGCCGGGCAATGTTTCCGTGCGTCGCCAGACAACCTTTGGATCGAGCCGCACGCCGCCAGTGTTTTTTGATGGGATGGGCAAACGGTGTTTGTGCAGCGTTCCGGGCAAAACTTGCGTGCCTATGCCTACGACTTTGTGCGCGACACCTACGCTTCTGACCTGTTGAGCGTAAAGGCGTCCCATTTGGTGCTGTCACCTCGTCAGATTGCCAGCACTTTCGGCTCTGACACACGCCCTGAACAATACCTGTTGTTTGTAAACAGCAACGGCACGCTGACCTACATGCACTCAATCCGCGAGCAGGAGGTCCAGGGCTTTGCCCAGTGGTCAACGCGCACGAACGACACGTTTGAAAGCGCGTGCGGGGTTGCAGAGGATGTGTTTGTCGTTGCCAAACGCACGTTGAACAGCTCGACGGTGTACGCGCTCGAGCTTCTTGCCGACGATGATTCCGTTACGCTTGATTGCTCGCTTGCAGGCACACGTTCGCAGTACGGCACGCCGCTTGTCGATGGGGCAAGCCAGAGCGGCACAACGCTTAACATTGATGGGCTGACATCGACGCCGTCTGCGGGCGACCAGTTCACGATTGCGGGCGTAACCGGCACCTACACTATCGACCGCCTGACCTATACCAGTGGTGATGCAGCACTTGTGTTGACCAGTGCGCTTGCCAGCTCGCCCGCGGACAATGCGGTGATTACCTTTACCACCGGGCATCTGTACACGGGGTTCAGCCATTTGGCGAACGAGACCGTGCATGTGGTTTCCGGCAATCTGTATCTCGGAACGGAGACTGTTTCAGGCTCGGGCACCATAACAATCGACTATACCGGGCTGAGTGCGGTTCGAGCCGGGTTTACCTACACACCGACGTTGGAAACCATGCCGGTCGTGTTCCAGAGCCAGCGTGGCAACCTTAATGGCGTTGTGCGTCGCGTGACGCGCTGTCTTGTCGATATTACGGGTGCGTATGACATCAAGGTCGAGGGCAACCAGCTGGCTGTTCGACAGGTCAATGACGATATGAGCCTGCCGTTGCAGGCACAGGCCGGTCATTACGAGTTTCCGGTTATGGGATATTCGCGCGAGCCCACGATCACCTTGACCCAGACAGACCCATTGCCCCTGCGCGTTCTGGGCATGGGCGTAGAAGTGAGGTCTTACTGATGTGTGGTCCTGCTGCTCCTGCTGCCGGGATGATGGCTCCCAGTGTTGTTGCCGCGCCTGCTGCTGCCGGTGCGCTGTCGGCTGCTGGCCCTGGCATGATGGCCGTAGGAACATCAGCGGCAGTGGCGGGCCCGGGACTGATGGCAACTGCCCCTCTGGCCGCGACTTCCGGACCAATGATGCTGGCTCCGCTTGGCGCTTCGTTTACGTCTGCGGCCCCGATCGCATCGACCTTTGGCTTTGCCGGGATCAAAAGCCTGATCTCGGACGCAGCCGATGTTATGGATATCGTATCGCCGGTTGCGTCTGGCATTACAAACCTCAGAACCGCAAAAACGTTGGCAGAAATGGGCCGGATGCAGGCGGACTCGCAACGCATCACCATGAACCAGCAGATACTTGACCGACGTATGCTCGAGCTTGAGCGCCGTGAAAAGGCCAATGCAGAGCTTGCAAGCATGATTGCGGGGGGACAGCCCGGGCAGTCTCTCGTTGCGCTGACACAAAAGAAACTCGACGATAACGAGAGATCCCGTCAATTCAGCGAGACGGCAGTTGGGGCTATTGGAATTACCGGGCGAACCAGAATTGCAACAACACAAGGCAAAACAAAAACAGCTGTAGATGCCGCTTTGAAAGAAGCGGGTAAAGATCTTGGCCAGGCAACCGGGTTCCTGCGCGAAAGGTTTGCCTGATGGTTTCCGGTTTTTTTTCAGGATTTGTTTCAGGTGCAGCGCCCTCTTTTAGGCGAGCACAGGAAGCAGAGGACGAGCGCAAGCTAAACACTCTCCTGTTGCAGTCCTCGGAGGCCTATATTGCGGAAAAAGATCGGCTGCTGAACCTTGCCGATGACGAGGATTGGGCACCCAATAAAGTGGATCAGCAGCTCGACACGCTGCTCGAGCGCAGTCTGGCCGTTCCCGATCTTGATGACTGGCGCAGGCAACGTCTTACAAATGACCTGAACAACAGAAATCGTGCGGGTAAAAACGGCTACAGAAACAGGTATGAAGGCAAGGTTGACGCTGTAGAGGAAGCGCAATACGCGCTCGAGCTGACGCAAGGCTTTCAGGCTATAGACGCCCGGGCAAGGGGCGGTGGCGCTCCGGCAGACGAGTTCAGCGGTGCAGCGCCGCAACCTCGAGTTCAGCGGTGCAGCGCCGCAACCTTTCAGCATTTCGCCTGCGGATGTCATGACGCAATACGCCGATTATCTGGCGGGTACGCTTGACGAGCTGAACGCAGACCCGAGCCTTGAGGCTCAGGAAAAGGTTTTGAAGCGGCAGCTGACCGCGCAAAAAGCCATCAAAACCATTCATGACGGCTACAAGCGGGACTACAACAAATATCACAATGACCTACGTGATGCGCTCATTGCGCAAACCGTAGAGCAGTCCAGAATCCGTGTTGAGGAAGCGGTCCGTGGTGTTTTTACGCATCTGGGTATGCCGGTAAGCGAGGATGACCCAGCGGCAAAAGCGGCAATGGACCCAGGCTCTATTGTTGCAGCCCTTGATTACGACAACATTCGCCAGCTCGCGGAAACGCGAGGAAAGACCTACTTCGATGTCGTTGACAAAGATGGGCTGCAGGAAGTTCTTGGCTCGCTGTTGGCAGTCAAGTTTTTGCAGACAAAGGGACCTGAAGAGGCTGATACAGATTCTGTTTTCTGGAGATCATGGGTTCGCGAGCTTGAAAACACGCAGAATGACAAACAGTTAAGCGCAGTTTTTTCAGACGTTTTGGGCTCGGAAACAGCCGAGTTTGTAAAAACGAATGCCTCGGAAATTATTAACCAGGCACGCAAGGCAGTAAATGTGCAGCGCCCAACGCGAGCTATTCTGGAGCAGGATCACAGACAACGAGAAACAAACGCTAAGGAGACCACGGACGCCTTGCTCGGAGGAATGCGTGCGGCTTCCTTGTTTGACGAGGAAGCAGCCATATTTCGGCAAACCTTCGATGCTGCGTTTGAGCCAGGTGTTGGCGATGATGGTGATATGCGCTGGCTTGATGTGCTGAACGGGCAAATGGAAGAACTTGCAGCACAAGGCGTGTTTGGTCCGCAAACAGAGTTTGGCGACCAGGCGATTTTTAATGAAAACACCAAAGCAAACGCGACAAAGATTTACGATTACGTTGGCGACAGGGTTCAGCGGACACTGAACGTATTGAACCAGCCGGGCTATGCCACCGAAAACCTGGCAACACTCACAGAACCAGAAGACCGCAATATCATTCTGCGCGATGTCGTTCGACAGGTTGCGCCTGAGTTTAACGATCAAAACAATTATTTTGTGCAGGACGACAAGCTGTCTGACACGGCAGGGAACGCCTTAACCGGGTTTGCCCAGACGCGGGGATTCGTTCCGCCTGCCTATATCGATTTTGTTGAGCGCGAAATCGAGAACTACAGGCAACAGGAGCGCGGGGGTGAGTTCAGGGGAGACACGCAGGAAACTGCGGACAAGGCGCGACTGAACCCCGTGCGAATGCACCTGAACAGCATCTTGAACTCAAAGATTTTTGTGGTGTTGCCGATAAATCAGCGCACGAAACTCAACGATCTTATAGATGCTCTCAACGAGATACGCGACCCTCGCGCTTCCGAAGCGCCTCGTCCTAACAGTGCGAGAGGGGAATGATGGACGACGAGCTCAAGACAAGCATTATCTCGGCAATACGAACCCTCGATGACGATGCCTATCGGGCGTGGTTTGGCACGAAGCCGCCGCGCATGTTTGCGCGACTTGCCTCGCAAGTTGGCTTTGGTTCGCGTGTTCTGGATCTCGAGGAACTGCCAAGCCAGTTTTTTGACGATGTCAGCTTCTACATGGGATCCAACGCTGACACCGACAACATCCTGCAAAGCGTTCGCGCGACATTGAATGAGGGCTGGTACGTCACGGACCTTGCGGATTATGCCGGGGCTGACGGAACGCGCGGCCTGCGTTTTGTCAAAGGTCCGGCAGATGGGGGTATGGGCGACATTGACGACAGTTTCGCCCGGTTCATGTTGTCGCAGCTGGAGGTTCGTGACTTGCCGCTGGACATGATGGGTCCGCAGACAATGACGTTAAACCGCAATCTGCTTGAGCGTAATCCTGCTGATCCAGAGGTTTCGTTTGGTGATGATCCGCCATACCTGTCTCCCCGCACGATCTCGCAGATTATTGACGAGGGAAACTGGCGCGTAGAAGAAACCGGTAACGGCAAGATTAACTTCTACTACCAGGTTGATGGTGTTGAGTTTGCCTATCCATCTTCCCGCCTTGTGCCCAATCCTGACGATCTGCGCCTGTCGGTAATGCACACCCCGCGCGGTCGGGGGATTGAACTGCCCGGCCCTGTTGCTCAAACACGGGAGTTTGGCAAATCCGGTTTTCCTGCGCTTGATGACGGCCATCGAAAGCAAGCGATTGATGATGGCGTTAAAAGATTGATGTCCTTTAACCCGCGCCCCTTGCGCGACACGCCTGAAAACTGGAGGCAAATGGAAGAGGACTTAAAGGGTTTTGTTACCAACCAGTTTGACAGGCAAGAGCTAAACCGCGAGATACAAAACGGAAATCGCGACATATCGTTTTGGCAGTGGGTCAGGGGCAATCTTGCTCTTGCGTCCGGTGTTCCTGGCGTTGGTGATATGGATGCAGCAATGGATGTGTCTGCAGCGGGTCAGCCGGGGCCTCTGACAACACCAGACGATCTGCGACAGGCTGAGTTTCTGCAGCATCAAATAAAGATTATCAACGAAGAGCGCGCGGCTATGGGCTTTGAGCCGACAAGCTTGCCCGAGATCGAGGCGGCACGCCGAGGCGCAGACTGATGGCTTCAGAAACCTTAACTGAAGCCGAGCTTGCCCAGTTTAATCCTGCTTTAGAGCCTCCAACAGAGCCTGAGTCTGCTCAATTTAATCCTGAGCCAAGCGGGTACACGCCATCGGCAACGCCCAAGCGCCCCGGTTTTGAGCCGTCATTTGAGGACACACGCACAGGACCGGCAGCATTCAGGCGTGCGTTCCAGCAGGAAAATCTTATTTCACTGCTGGCTGGAGGTGCGGAAGACAATCGCCTTGCTGACTTGTATGCCATTACCGAGGCTGCAGGCAGGAAGATAGATCCCGGCTACAACGTAGAAGAGGACCCCCGGCTTCAAAATCTAGAGCCGGGAGAAATTGCGTTTTTCATACACAGCAACTCTGCAGACCACACCACTGCAATGCTCGCAGAGCGGCGTGCGCAGGATCGTTTGGACAGGCAGGACCGTCAGGACTCCGGTGCAATTATAGCCGGTACAGTTGCGGGCGCTGTTCTAGACCCCTCCCTGCTATTGCTGCCGACAGTGCGTGGTGCCACCAGGCTGCAATCGGTGCGCAATATGTCGGCTTTGCTGGGAACTGAAGAGGCCGTAAAGCAGGCGTTGGATGGCACGCGCCCGGATTCGTATCTTGCTTATGCTCTGGGTGCGGGGACCATTGTTGGCTTGTTGAGCAAGGCGCGCCAGCCGCTACGTACAATTACAGACCAGGAAGTACAGGAGATTGAGTCTCGCGCTGTTGCGCGATTACTCGACGATGAGCAGCAAGTTACCGGGGCTCGCATAGAAGCGGCACAGGCGCGTCGCGCTGGAAGCGTCGGCGCACGCGAAACGCCTACCGGGCAAGTTATTTCTGATGTTGATGACATTCGGGCAAACCGCCCGGCACCGGCACCCGGTGGCCTCGAGCGGCTAAACATGAACCCGATCATGGTTTTGCTAAACGAGCAGAACCCAAAACTTGCGGCAATCACGCAGCGTGTTGTGTTGGGGGCCTTGGAGATCCCGTTTTACTTGCGCGGAAATATGCAAAAGACCGCACTTGCAACGCCAGGCGAGAACGCGGAAGGCTTGCTACGCGCAGGGCGCGGTGCCGTGGTTGAGACAACGCAAGTGATCCGCACTAACTACAACGCCTACGTACAGTCTGTAACAGGAAAACAACCGGGACGGTTCAGCGTAGCTTTTGGCAGGCGTCCTGCTGACGGAGTTTTGACTTATCGCGAGTTTGGCCGGGAAATCAGCCGTGCCCTGCTCGATGAGGGCAGGCACGCAATTCCCCAGGTTGCAGCAGCTGCGCAGCGCACACGGCGTTTTTACGATGACATTTGGGAAAACGGGCAGAAATCTGGTGTCTGGGAGGGCGTCGCTATCAGTGAGCTGCGTGCGATCGATGAAGCCATATCGCGCCTTGCTGCAATTACTAAAAGAGGCCGCAAGCTCAGCCCTGAGCAAACCAAGCGAATGGCAGGACTGCGCAACAGTAAGGCGCAAAAGGAAGCGCAGCTCGAGCGCATCCGTACTGGCAACGCAGGCGGTAAACGTAAAAATTACCTGAATGTTGTCTATCGTCGGGACTACTGGCGACAAAACAAGGAACGCCTGATTGGCGTGATTATGCGCGAAGGTGGCCATGAGCGTCAGGTTGCCGAGGAAATCTTTGACCAGATAACCCGTAGCGTTCCGTATCGCGGCAATCCGTTTATGCGGGTTGCCCAGCAACGCACGCTGAACATTGATCCTGTCAAGTTTATGGACGACGCCGCTGGCGATGCGATTGAGACAGATATTTTTACGCTGATGCGGATGTACCAGCGTTCAACAGACGCTGACATCGGCCTTTACAAGAACTTTGGCTCGCTCGACCTGGCTGACGAGATACAGGCTGTTCGAGACGTTTTCAAAACCATGCCTGTAAACGCGGCAAACCAGCGCAAGATGGAGGCGATGATCCAGCGTATCGAAGCGGTACGCGATCTTGTTCGTGGCACGTATGGCCTGCCTGCAGATCCCGCAAACGTGACATCTCGCGCAATACGTATGTCGAAGAACTATGCGGCATTGACCCTGCTGACAGGCCCGCTTGCAGCAGCCCCTGATGTTGCACGTTCAATGATGGTCAACGGCATAAGCAATACGTTCCGCTCAGCACTTGAACCTCTCTTCAATAACGTTGGCCAGTTCAAGGCCAGCAAACGAACCCTGAACGCTGTTGGCGAAGCAGCTGACATGATCCTGGCGTCACAAGCGGCGCGCGTGACAGACCTTGGCGATTATGTGGGCGTGTTTACCGGCTTCGAGCGCAAGCTCGAGCGCGGCACAAACTTCTATTTCAATTACATCAATGGAATGAATTTGTGGACGGACACCATGAAGACCTTGAATGGCATGGTGAGTCAGACGCAGTTGCTGCGTGGCATCGAGGAGATAGCCACAAAGGGCAAAACAAGTAAGAAAATAACAGCGCGGCTTGCCAAGCTGGGCATCGATGCGCCGATGGCCAATCGCATTCATGCGCAAAACGCCAGCTGGGAGCGCACCAAGCACAACATTATCGCGCACACGGATGAATGGTCCGATGATGTCGCACGTGAAACATTTGAACGTGCAATAGGCACTGACGCCCGGTTCACAATTATTACGCCGGGGCTCGGTGATGCGCCGCTGTTTGCAACGGACATTCGGGCAATCAAGGGAATGCCGGATTGGGTATCGCCTGAAATCGGTAGCCTGTTATTCCAGTTCAAGAAGTTTGGCCTGAGTGCCCACCAGAAGGTGTTGCTGGCAGGCTTGCAGGGCGAGAAACGTGATGCGGTTATGGGTATGGTCGCAATGGTCGGGCTTGGCGCAGTGGTTGATTATGTGCGCTCAACACAGACGAATGCGCCGGGATACAACACCCGCAACTTTACGCAGAAGCTGTACGGCGCTGTTGAGCGAGCGGGCATTGTTGCTCCGTTTCTTGATGTCTCGAACCACACAGAAGCTTTAACCCACGCGATGCTGGGAGCTCCGGTCGGAGTTAAGCCTGTGCTCGGGATCCAGCAGCGTTATGACCCGACAATGCGGCAGATCATCGGCAACGCGGTCGGGCCAGCTGCCGTAAACTATGTAAACCTTCTGGATTTTCTCACGACCAGCAGTGACATGGTGGAAGCGCGACGCCTACGAGAGCTGGCTTTTGCCAACCGTCTCGCGCACCTCGACTGGTTTTGGGACGACGGACATGGTGGAAGCGCGACGCCTACGAGAGCTGGCTTTTGCCAACCGTCTCGCGCACCTCGACTGGTTCTGGGACGACGTAGAGCGCGGGTTGCGCTAATGTGCGTTGCGACGTTTAGGCGTCGTGCGTTCATTGCAGTATGACTATCTCTGACACTACACCGCGCGTGCAATACACCGTGGGCAGCGGTGGGCAAACTGCGTTCACTGTTAGCTTTCAGTTCTTTGCCGTCACTGATCTTGCCGTTTACAACGGCACCACCAAACTGACCTACGCGGCGTCGCCGTCCGGTGCAACTCAGTATTCTGTTGCCGGTGCAGGGGCTTCTTCCGGTGGCACTGTGACGCTTGGCGCTGCTGTTGCCAGCACGACGGTAACCATTGTGCGCGACGTGCCTGTTGCACGTTCTACGGATTTCCCGCCCAGCGGACCTTTCCAGATCGGCTCATTGAACGACGAGCTCGACAAGTTTACGGCAATGATCAAGGAGCGCGAGGACGATATTGGTCGTTCGGTTGCAGCTCCTGACACCGATCCAACGTCGATTGATATGACCTTGCCGGTCAAGGCGGACCGTCTTGGCAAGTTGCTGGGCTTTGATTCCAGCACCGGCAATCCTGAAGCAACCACTGGTCGCATTTTGAGCGTGTCTGCGTCTGATGTTGCGGCGGGTGGTTCGGCAACCGTTTCGTATAATGATGCGACGGGCGCGCTGGCCCTTGGAATACCAACAGGAGCCACAGGCGCAACGGGCGCTGGCATCGATGTGCTTACGACGCGCGGCGACATTGTTGTGCGCAACGCCTCGAACGCAACCGCACGGCTTGCAGCTGGTTCAGCAAATACGGTTCTGAAAAGTGATGGGTCTGACGTTGCCTACGGTCAGGTAGCAACTGCCATGATCGCGGATGACGCGGTTAGCCTTGCCAAGATGGCAAGCGGCACGGACGGCAACCTCATCAGCTACGATACAAGTGGAAATCCGGTAGCAGTGGCCACGGGATCGTCGGGCCAGGTGTTGACCTCAAACGGGGCTGGCGCTGCGCCAACGTTCCAGACCGCGTCTGGCGGTGGGGGCAAAGTCCTACAGGTCGTAACGGCGGCTACCTCTACAGAGGCAACCACGACATCGGGCACCTACGCTGACACGAATTTGACGGCGGACATTACCCCGGCTAACACCGCCAACAAGATTCTCGTTCTGGTGTCGCAATCAATAAGCAGCACAGGCGGACGCGCTGGCGGTGCGCTGCGAATTGTTCGGGGTAGCACTGAGATCGAGGAATACAACCAGATCAGCAATGCCGAGAACCAGATGTCTCAGCATTTCATACAACACCTCGACAGCCCCAGCAGCACCTCGTCAACGACCTATCACACCGAGTTCAAGCGTATCGACCAAAGCGGCACGATTGCTGCCCAACGTAATGACAGTTCGGGAAACGCCACCTCAACCATCACTCTCATAGAGCTGGATTATTCCTAATGGCCAGACGATCTGAAGCACTTGCCAGCCTTGCTCCCGATGCGGAGTGGAGTATTTCTGCCAACGGTTTGCGTTGGGATAGCCCGGATATACCGCAGCCGTCAGATGCAGAAATAGAAGCAGAAATGGTGAGGCTTGACTCTGCTTATGCAGCAAACGAGTACGCCCGTAACCGAGCAGCTGCCTACCCGGCTATCGCAGACCAGTTGGACATGCAGTATTGGGACCAGATCAACGGCACGACGATCTGGGCAGACACGATAGCTGCGGTAAAGGCCGCACACCCCAAACCGTGATGTTCCGCGCCTTGGCTATAAGCGCCTTGATCGCATTCGCTACGCCTGCTGCTGCAGTTCAGCTGGCTTGCGTTGATCATGAGGAGCAGATGGTCGAGGCGAGCGCGGCGTACGGCGAGACGCTGCAGTGGATGGGAGCAAATCAATACAAGCAGCCGTTCTGGTTTTTTGCCTCTCATGCAAAGCAAACCTGGACGGTTTGGTTCAGGCTGCCCGACCAAAGAATTTGCACGGGCCCGGGATACGTCGGGGAGATTCATAATCTCGGTGGTCAGCCAGCATGAACGTCGAAATCAAAACAGGTATCGATATGGCAGCAGTTCTCGGAGGCTTTGGCAGCTGGTTAGCACTCCTGCCCGATGTTGCTGCTCTTTTATCTGTTATCTGGCTGGCCCTACGGATCTGGGAAGCTGAAACAGTAAAGCGATGGACTAACAGAAGCGGGTCCAGTTAACCCGTGTTGGGACTGCTCGGAGCGGTACTGCCTGGCGTTCTCGAGGTCGCGGGTCGTTTTTTACCCGAAGACAAAGAGCGCAGAGCACAAGCCGAGCGTGAGATCGAGGCACAGCTTGCCAAGCACCTTGCCTCTGTCGATCTTGCACAGATTGCGGTCAATCGTGAGGAAGCTCGAGGAAACTGGTTTCAGTCAGGTTGGAGGCCGGCGACCGGGTGGATAGCCGCCCTGTCTTTTGGCTGGGTTTATTTCCTGCAGCCAATCGTCTCGTTCGTGCTCGCGCAACTCGGGTTGCTCGTTGAGCTCCCGACCCTCGACATGAGCCAGATGATGCCAATCCTGATGGGCCTTCTTGGGCTGGCCGGATATCGAAGTTTTGAGAAGTCCAAAGGCATCAACAAATGACGACGGTTTATGACATTGAATCGATTGCTGGCGTGCTGACCGAAGAGGAAGGTTATCGACGTTTTAGCTACGAAGATCACCTTGGATATACGACGGTAGGAGTCGGACGCTGTATTGAGAGGGGTGTCGGCTATGGCATTGATGAAGAAGAGGCTCAGTACCTCTTAAAACGCGATATAGAGCGCATCTGTGTGTCGTGCTCCGAGAGGTTTTCTTCCTTCTGGGGAGATCTCAGTCCCAACATTCGCGAGACAATTATCTTGCTGGTTTTTCAGCTCGGTTTGTCTGGTTATTGCCTGTTCAAAAATCACTTGGCAGCAGTGCGTGGCGGCGATTGGGCAGCTGCAGCGCATCATCTCCTTGATAGCAAGTTTGCGAAGCAAACCCCGGCACGCGCAGAACGAATGGCGGACCGAATACGGCGAGGCTAAATGGCACTTGCAACAGTAGATAAGGACAGTTTTCTCGCTCTTATCGAGAAGCACGGTGTGCATGGCACCGCGAAAAAACTCGGCATAAATGTGCGATCTGTGTACTCGCGGCGTGCGCGGATCGCGGGGCCGAGCTGGGCTTTCCCATTATGCGGCAGCAGAAAGTCGCAGGGCATGAAGATCGTATAAGCGAACGACTGGCGACATCGTTGGCAAACGGCACGATCGTAGTTGGCAGCGATGCGCATTACTGGCCAGGAAAACCCACGACTGCACACCGCGCTTTCGTCAAACTGATAAAGACTCTCAAGCCATCAATCATTGTCTATAACGGCGACATTCTCGACGGGGCTTCTATCTCACGACATCCGCGCATTGGCTGGGAGGAACGTCCGTCTCTCGTGGATGAGCTCGAGGCTTGCAAGGATCGTTTGCAGGAGGTGCGCGAAGCGGCACCAAAACAAACGCAACTCTGTCACACAATCGGAAACCACGATCTGCGCTTTAATTCGCGTCTTGCCAACGTCGTGCCCGAGTTTGCGCAAGTACACGGCACGCGCCTCGAAGATCACTTCCCGCACTGGGAAACGTGCTGGTCGGTCTGGGTCAACAACGACATCGTGATCAAGCACCGCTTCAAGGGGGGCGTACACGCGACTCATACAAACGCGATGACGGCAGGCAAAACTATGGTGACGGGCCATCTGCACTCGCTGAAGGTAACGCCCGGTGACGGGCCATCTGCACTCGCTGAAGGTAACGCCCTACAGCGACTACACGGGCATTCGTTGGGGTGTTGATACCGGAACGCTTGCGGATCCCTACGGCCCGCAATTCTCGTATTACACGGAGGATGGGCCTGTTAACTGGCGTTCGGGTTTTGTGGTCTTGACGCTCAAGGACAGTGAGCTGTTGTGGCCTGAAACCGTCTCGGTCTTGCGCGACGGCGTTGTTTGCTTTCGCGGCGAGCTGATCGATGTATAGGGACGAGGCGCTTGAGAGGGCCGCGGAGCTGGTCACGAAACAACGTGAGACACAGCACGGGCCTGCCGCGCGGAACGCAGAAATAATAGCTTTGCTCTGGTCGGCCTACACCGGACAAAAAATAAGAGAGCACGACGTATGGGCCATGCTCTCTTTAATGAAGGTGGGACGTATCGTTTCGGGTGACGCAAAGAACGACGACCACTGGGTAGATGCTATCGGCTACCTGGCTCTTGGCGTCGAGCAATGCACGGAAACAGACTAGGCGTTACCTTCGATAAATAAGTTGCTTGGCGTGAACACATATTTGCCCCGCGCGCATTCCGGTCTATCCTGCGGGCATGAAAGCTGTGACCGTCGCCATTATCGCTATCGGACTTTGCTTTGCTGCTATTTGCTTTGCTGCTATCTGGTCGAGTCCTTGTTTCCTCTGCATAGACCAGCTCTCGAAGGTTGATGGCGTTAGGGTTTTGGTCCGTGCGGATGTGAGGGACGGCTGTCTTAACAACCCAGATGCGCTAAAAACCGAAGCTGAGTTGGCCGAAGCTGAGTTGGCACTGCGTCGATCTGGGATCAAGTTTGTGGATTACGACGCTAGCCATAGTTTGCATATGAACGTGATGGGCTATGAGACAACTGATGGCTGCGTAGCTACTATTGCTATGAGGGTTTACAGATACGAATGGCTGGCCGACCTCACTTTTGGATCTGTCGTAGCGTGGTATAAGCTGAGTATACTTTCAGGTCCGAAGGCTAGCTTTGCGCAGCAGCTTAGTGAGAGAGTTGACGAGATGGTTACCGCGCTCGGCAACGAAAAAGAAATTCCTAACTGGGTGCCATTTTCGATTAGCAGAACTGGCTAGTAGCCCCGGTTATCATCCATCGCAATTGTTCGTGGCCTTTTTGCTGACGTACCCTCCTACGTCCTTGCAGAGCACTTGATAGATATTTGTCATTCCGGTAGTTCAATCCATGCATCGCCAAACTCGACCTCTGCCTTGATCACGGCGTCGGCTTTCGCGCGTTCGACAGTCTCTTCATCGAACTTTGCGGCCAGCTCTTCAGCGTAATCTATTGCCCACTTCGCGTCCTCTTCCTTGCCTTCGGGCGCTGTTATTGCCAGAGCCAGGCACATCACCAACGTTTCGTATTCATTTTTAGGTTCTGCCCCGTACTCAAGTATTTTGCTTTTAGTGTTCATCATTGGCCTCCGTTTTCGCGTGGCACCCAATGAATTATGTAGATCATCAGTGCTGTTGCAAAGACGTTGGTGTTTGATTTGCTTGAATCGCAGTCCACACAGCTCCGTAATTCAACTTAAAATTTTCGTCTGTTGCGAGCAATTCGTTAGCGCGTTTGCAAGCGTGCAGAGCGGTTGTGTGATCCCGGTAGTTAATTGCAAGTGCAACTTCCAGGGCCGTGTAAAGCAATCGTTTATGGGCAATATGACAAAAGGCAAAACGCGGCGTTGCTATTTCTGGTTTGCGGCTATCACTGTACAGCTGATCGATTGTTACACACCATTGCACGGCAACAGCGGTTCTTAACCCGTCGAGCAAGTTTTTCGATTTACGTAACTCCGCAGGAATCTTGGGGGCAGAACCTAAAATCGATAGAGGAACGTTAGTTTTGTTTTGCGCCTGCAAAGCAAATTCAAGGCGTTGTCTTTCTTTAGCAATTTTATTGGCTAACTTTTCGCCACGGTTTATGGCGTCCGAGAGAAGATCGATTGTTTCTCTCAGACGCCGTATTTCCACAGCCAGGTTGCTTGGGTCATTCATAATTACGCTGCCTCTGCCTCAATGACCGGCTCGTACTTGCGCCACGCAGTCGAGCTCTCGAGCAACGACACGACATTCTGTCGATCGATCGAGGTGCGAACATTGGGCTGCTCGTAATGCGTTGCCCAGCTGGTCAACACATCATCGAGGGTAGACAGGAACGGGCCTTCAGGCGTCTGCACAAATTCCTGGTAGATGTGGTCGCGCACTGACTTGCTGACCTTCATGTTTCTGAGAAGATTGTAAGCTTGGTCGGCTTCGAGGTGGATGTTGTGCCAGTAAACGCGGCGCTCCATCTCTCCCTCGTAGTCAACAATGGCACCAAGCAGTGTGTCGATGATCTCGGGGATGCGTTCGCCAATGTTGGTCGTGTGTCTTGCGCGGATGTGCGAGTACTCGCCACCGCTGTAAGGAATGACCGCCTGGTTAGCGCAGACAAACTTGTACAGACCGCCACGGATCGTGAACGCGCAGGACCCGTCGTAGCTGTCAAACATGATGACGCGCAGGGAGATTGCCCTGTCGCCTTCGAGGCGCGTGTAGGCAGGCAGGATTGCCTGATAAAACAGCCGACCGCCGTTGGGCGTTATGTCCATCGTTACTTGCATGTCGGTCGTGTCGACGTTGTTCGAGCGCATTGCTTCCTGCACAGCTGCGACAGATTCCTCGTAGGGCACAAGCGCATAGCGCGAGGAGTGGATCTCGATAGTCTGGTCGGTATCCCGGTTGAACACGCGCTGCCAGTAACGGCCATCGCTATCGTTGCGGAAGATGTTCTCGCAACCGACCTCGAAGAACTGTGGTTCGTGATGGTTGGCAGACACAAAGCCGTGCTGAGCGATTTTTTCGGCGTAGGGAAGATTGTCAAAAGGCATTCGAAACTCCTTGGCACAAAGCCGTGCTGAGCGATTTTTTCGGCGTAGGGAAGATTGTCAAAAGGCATTCGAGACTCCTTGGTTGGGGCATAACGAGAACGCATAGCTGCTATGCGCGCTAGTGTGCCGGATTTTGTGCGGAAACTTGTGCAGGATACGCAGCAACGTTCTCCGTATGCCCCCAAATTTCCTGCAAAAACGCAGTTCTTGGAACGTGCCAAAACGAAAATACGTAATGATTTGAGGGAGTTGGTTGGCGCGCCCGGGAAGATTCGAACTCCCAACCTCCTGATCCGTAGTCAGTGTATTATCCCTTTCTTTTCCGTTTCTTTTCAGATGGTTGCATAGTCTGCGTCGGATTAGTGTGACGGATAATGTGCGAAATCGCCTCTGTGCGCTCACGTTTTCGCTCGGGCGTTGTGTGCGTATATTTCTGTGTTGTGGCGACTGATGTGTGCCCCAGCTGCTCTTTTGCATCGATCAGGTCGAAGCCTTGCTCGAGCAGCCAGGTTGCACAGGTATGCCGCAGATCATGAAAGGTGCAGTGTTCAAGTCCGGCGCGTTTTCTGGCGTTGTTAAATGCTGTTTTGTAGTCTTTGAACGGTCGGTACTGCCGCGTTACAGGATCTCGATACAAAAACAGGTGGCGATACTCGTTTGTGCGTGTCCGGTTCCTTGCACACAAGTCGAGCAGATAGGCACGCAGGCTTTGTCCAATTCCAATTTTAAGTTCCCTGCCCCCGGGCTGTTCGCTTTTTACATACACCGTGATCTCGTCTCTCTCGAAATCAATCTGGTCTTCTGTAAGTGACAACAGGTTGCCTTTTCGCAGCCCTGTCTGCACAGCAACAATCACGATCGGAACCAGATGCTCGGGCAGTTCAGCAATCAGTCTGTTGTATTCAGCTTCTGTATAGAAATTCGTGCGTACCGCGACACCCGGATAGAGATGATCTTTCCAAGTATCTTTTGTAACTGCGGTATAGAAATTCGTGCGTACCGCGACACCCGGATAGAGATGATCTTTCCAAGTATCTTTTGTAACTGCGCCGACGCGAAAGCCCTGCGCTCGCGTGTAGTTGATGGCGTGACGCAAGACGCGCAGATAAGCGTTAACCGTGCCAGGCGTTATCTCGTCATTAACCACACGACGTTTTAACGAGAGTACGAGTTGATTGAGATTTGCCTTCTCAAGCTGGTGCATGTGGGTCAGCTTCAAGCGGGTGGCGATAGCCTGCATTGCGCTCAGCTGCTGTATCGGCGTCTTGTATGATTTCTTGAAAGCATAATGATCGGTAACAAGCGCGCTGAAGGCAGCATCGATTGTTATTGCCGGAACTTCGCCCAGCAATTCTGTCTGCCGCCAATCAGCCTGCAGCCTTATGGCGTAGCGTTCTGCTTCTTGCTTGTCAGATGTACGACAGCTTCCGCGAAGCTCTTTTGAGGAGCCTGGCGGCGTCCAACGCCACCACCAGTAAGGTGATCTGTCACGTTTGTAGAGGTGCAAAGGCGAGCCCTCCCTTTTACGAAGTTCTCGATCTGCTCGGCAGTAAAGCGCATTATTCGATGCTTGTCTGTGCCGAGGTTGACAAAGGCTAAATCACCTTTGTCGACCCAGCCGCGTACAGTCTCGTTGGTCACATCGAAGTGGTCAGCGACCTCGTTCATCGTGATCAGCTGCGTCAATCCCATGAGACCGCCTCAGCAGGAGCAGTTGCAACGTCAGCGCCGTTCTGTGGAGCAGCTGCGCGAGCGGCAGGCTTTGGCATTGTCTTGAAGGTGCCCCATGTGTCGACCTCGATGCTGACACCGGTCTTATCGACACCGTTCTTGTCCTGGTACTTGTCCACCTTCAGGCGGCCCTGCGCATAGGCAATGTCGCCTTTCGAGATGTCGCGCTTGCCAAGCAGCTCAACGAGGCCAGCTGCCCAGATGTTGACCTTGTGCCAGGTCGTATCTTCCGAGTAGCTGCCGTCCTGTTGCTTGCGACGTAGGTTGGTGGCAACGGACGCGACTGCAAAGGTCTTGCCGTTGCTGGTGGATTTGAACTCGATGTCGGATCCGAGGCGTCCACAAATTGTAATCTGGTTGATATCCATTAGAAGAGACTCCTTAAGCTGCTTCGATGAGAGAAGGGGTGATGTAGTCAATGAGACGAAGCGCAGCTGCCTTCAGAACAGCGTGCGTTAGAAGGGGTGATGTAGTCAATGAGACGAAGCGCAGCTGCCTTCAGAACAGCGTGCGTTTTCATCAGGGGAATGTAATCAGCCTGCAGCGATATGAACTCTGCGCTGCTGGCCTTGCGATCGAGCAAGTCGAAAGCCTGTCGGGCGAAATCGACAAAGACCTTGCGCTGCTCTTCAGGTGCAGACTTGACGGCTTCGAACTCATCGCCGCCGATTTCCTCAATGCACCGTGTAAGTGCGTTTGCGCTTGGTTTATTGGCAGGCTTGACGGCCTTGAGGTTTTCCATCTGCTCGATCTTGGCGACCTTGCCCTTGTGGATCTCAAGCTCGTTGAGAGATGCGTACTCGGAACCCGCTAACCCAAGGCAGGCAAGCGCACGCCCAAT
>VTLG01004392.1_pt1 | contig 22789 bp, 23 predicted proteins | sample 4694571 | NCBI WGS metagenome assembly VTLG01 (sample SAMN12604809, study PRJNA352737) | marine metagenome | biome: ENVO:00000447; feature: ENVO:00000209|ENVO:00000569|ENVO:01000036; material: ENVO:00002151; isolation source: viral sequences binned using virsorter ...
GTCAGTCTCGTCCCACCCTTGATCTGTTGATCCACCTCGTACGCGACCGTGAACCCATTGATAATCAGACGCTCCAGTGTCGTAGCTGGACCCTCCGTCAGACGATGTTCGCATCCGCAAATTAGTAGTTGCGTCTATAGCAATATCCTGTATCCAAAATTGGTAATGGCTATAGGTGCCTGCAGCAAAGCCAGTAAATACAATTTCAGACACAGCGGATACGTCAGTGGTCGTTATGGTTGTCCACGCACCACCACCAGCAGCATTTTCAAAAGCAGGAGGACTACCAGCACCAGTACTGGTTAATACTTGCCCGTCAGTTCCCGGCCCAACATGGACTGGATTTCCGCTGGCATCATACGTAATAATTACCCCGTCAGTTCCGCTTGCCATTTTAGCAAGAGTTACAGCATCGTCTTGTATTGAAGCTGTAGGAACTCCCGCTGAACCGCCAACCTTAAAACCAGCACCAAGATCAGGAACTCCTGAACCTTTTCCATCAAGTGAAAGATCGGTGTTGGTTCCTGTTTTAATGTACTCATATTATCACCAATGTCCCTTCCACGGTTAAAGTATAACTATTACTTATTGTAATCGGCCCAGTTGCTGAAGCATTCTCTGTTGCGGAAATAGTCACATTTGAATCAAGAGCCGCTTCATTTACTCTAAAAATATCTCCCGCTGAAGAACCAACTGTGCCATTATCTCCCTTAAAGTACCCTGCTCCTCCTCCAATACTACCCCATGCAGGGCTGGAGCCAGCGTATCCTTCAAATTCGTTGGTTGTACTGTTATAACGAAAATCACCTACCCCCGGCGAACCGTCTCGTTGGGCTGTAGTTCCCACAGGCATTCTAGAACTGGAGGTGTAACTATGAGTGACTTTTCCACTTAACGTAGATGTTCCAGATATTTCAACATTAGCATTAACATCAACAAGTGTTGCGTTTAATTCAATTTCATCTGTTGCATTGATATCTAGAATTGCATTAGAAGGAGCATTTATATATTGTGACGCATCATTAAACTGAATTGCCATAGTACCATTTAAAAGTAAGCCAGTATCAGCGACATGGGTTAGAGTAACATCTTGGTCATCACCAAAACCAATTACAGCCCCGTCAGCAAGATAAAGATCACTCCATTCAAGAGAAGTTGTACCTAGTGCAGCACCATCGCTTGCATCAGGTACTACAGCGGTTGTGGCTGTAATAGTTGTTGCTTGAAAAGTACCGTTAGTTGTTAGACCTGTATCAGCAGCATGAGTAAGTGTAATATCTCCATCATCACCAAAATGAATTACTGCGCCATCACTATCAAGATATAAATCATCTCCAAGTGTCAAGTCTGAACTGAATACTGGTGTTTGACTGAAAGTAACAACACCACCGGATGATATTGCTATAGCATCTGTATCACTGGCAGAACCAATATTACCAGCATCAGGAATAACAATGTTACCGCCAGTAGTCATAAGACCGGCACCAGTATATGTACCGCTTACATCAAGATTAGCATTTACATCCATTAAAGTAGCGTTTACTTCAACTTCGTCTGTAGCATTAATATCCAGAACAGTAGCACTTGGAGCATTAATATACTGAGAAGCGTCGTTAAACTGAATAGCCATTGTGCTATTTAAAAGTACACCAGTATCAGCAACGTGAGTTAGTGTTACATCATTATCAACACCAAACCCTAATACAGCGGCATCGCTGTTAAGTTTTAAGTCGTTGCTTACAAGAACTGCTGTAGATGCATTAAGATCAATTGTAGCTTCACCATCAATAGTAAGAACACCGTCTGAACTTTGATGAATAAATGAAGCAGTATCTCCAAACATAATCTTTTCTGTAGAATTAATAAGAATATCATCAGAAAACCTGAAGTAATCTTCATCTTCCATCCACGCAAGAACACCATCATTTGATTCACCATCAAATGTGATAGTAATATCCGTTCCCGCTGTTCCAGCACCAAATGTAATAGTGTGACTTAAAAGTCCAGTAATTGCTCCACCTTCTCCAGCAGTACCATCATGTGTATGACCACTAGTTCCGAACGCTGCTAAAATAGCATCAAATTCATCATTAGTATCATCAGCGTTAATAGTATCGCCATCTGCGTAAGTACTTTGTCTGGCTGAATAGGCTGTACCCATTTTCTACATCCTTGTTCCCGGTGTAAATTCTAATTGAAATCCTTTTAGTGTAATAGGTGGATTACCTGATGTATCATCAATTTTAACAACTGCTGTAAATCCACTTCCTTCTATAGGTTGTCTTACGATTGGAAAACCTTCTGAACCATATGTTGCTACATTATATGTTGAAACTCCGTACAAAGCGTGTGAAGATTGAGTTGTAAGATTATAGGGTTCTGGTTGCGGAATATCAGAATTATCAAAATCAAACTTAACACCAAGTGAAATATCAACTTCACCTTCTGTATCATAGTTAACATTTATTCTTTGCATATTTTTACGAATACCAGCATCACCTAACGTAAGATCAGGTGAACGATAAGATGCTCGTATATTTGTTCCTGAAAAAGTATTTCCACTTTCTTGTTTATATACATATCCATCAAATCCTCCGTGTACTACTGTTTCGGTATTACTGATATATTGAGAGTCACAACAAGAAGGCTTGATTCCTTTTATATCTGACCATTCCCATCCTACTCCACCTTGAGGATTTGATTTAATAACACCTATGATACCTTCTGATACTGGCTCAGTACCATCAGTAAGAGGTCTAAATATACGATATTGACTTTTTCCTCGTATAACAAGAGAGCTTATTCTATCTAAGCTAATATCTTCAAATCTTTTTTGAATAGGTTTAGAAATTGAACCTAATTCAATATCGCCAATCCTTGTAGTACCTTGCACTGTGCGAATACCGTCAGGACCGAGAAATGCCAGATCACCTCCTATCTCCTGTATGCTGAATCCATCTAAACAGCCAATATTTCTAGAAACATTTTCAATAGCAAAAGAAGCTAATCCACTTCCTGTAAGTTTAAATATTCTGTCTTGGCAAAAGATGAAAAGGTTATCACGAAAAACTTTTAATCCTGTAACATTATCGTCAACCTTGATAGAACCAGCACCGTTTCCTGCTGTAAAATCATCTTCATTAAACGGTGCAGAAAAAACTATTTCTTGTGGATTTGAAGACATTCCTGCGTAAAACATGTGACTTCTAAAGGATGCTACATATTTAGCATTTGTAGGAACTCCGGTAGAAGATATAGTAGAAACAGTATTTCCAGAAAGAACACGAGGATTATCTGATCCGTTTACAAGAATAAGTTTTTCCGTATTTTCATAATTAAAGCGTTCTGCGTTATACCTTCCACTTGAGTTAAGACCTGTTTCAAGATTTGTCCAAGAGCTTCCTGAACTACGAGCTAATGTACCGCCTGAAATAGCAAATACTTGATCATTGTACACAAATACTCCTTGAACAATATTAGAACCGTTCACTTGAGAAGAAGAATACTTTGCAGTTCCATTAAGTCTTCTATATCCTCCAAGAATTGATGGTTCAAAGTTTCTTAAAATTGTAGCTGCACCGGGAGGAGTTGAGTAAACATCCTGATCCAGAATAAGACCACCAGTTACAGTAACAATGCTAGAAGTTATTTGTTGCGTCATTAAATACCAAGACCCGCTGCAAAGATATAATTTCTTTTATTTATAAGTTCAATTCTCATTCTTGATAAACCTTCTTTATAATCTTTTTCAGAAAGTTGTGCTGCCGGCATGTTAGCTCTTACAACATGTAAATAGTATCTTCCTCTATTTACAATTACATCATCAAATCTGGAAGGAAGATCAGGAGTATCGCCGTGTGCAGATAGATCAGTGTGTACTTTGTAATATTCGTATCTTACACTAAGTGTACTTCTATCTGGTATAGGAGAAAGACCAAACTTATCATCGTGTGTTTCAAACACATACTCAGGAAGACCAAATTGATCCTTATCAGTAGGATTTAAATCTCTTGATGAAAATTTATCGTACCATTCTTCATACGACAGAAAGCTTAATTTTCTTGGAGAAATATCTTCTGATACTTCTACATTATCTACATCGTAATTAGCAGAGGCTGAGTTAACAAATCCAACATACGTTGTAGTTGTTGTAGCAACGAATTTAACTGTATGATACTGCCCATCACCTAAGTTGTCAACACTTAATGTTTGTGTACTTATTTGAGTTCCACCAGAACCAGTACCTATATTTAAAGTAAGATCGCCTCCAAATGTACGACATCTTAGAACATACTGTTTATTAACAACAGTACTAAATGACTGTTCTGCACCAGCGGAATTAAGTCTCAATACACCAGATGAATGTGCTGGTGTTCCAGACGTTGTAGACCAAGAAGTAATATTAGAATCAAATGTACCATTTGTAATAAGATTAGAAGGAATAAGAACAAATGTACCCGCTTTAATTTTTCTAGAATCAGAAGGAACGCTGTATTCTTGTGTTCCTGCTGTTAGCGAATCAGTTTTATCGCTATGAATAAAAGGCCACTCTATCTCAGAATTGTAGATATCGTGAATACTTTTGTTTACCATATTCTTAGCGATAGTTTGAATACCTCTAGAACTTGTAAAAGTACTTGAAGTGAGTTCAGGCTCATTTAACTCATTGAGTATTCTATTCGTCAGTGCTAGAAATGTAGCCATTTTTCATCCATGTTATTTAAAAATTAAAAAGATATGAAGTGTGAGGGAGAAATTAATCTCCCCCACACAATTTTAGATCAGGTTAGGCGAAAGTCACCTTTTGACCTTGACTGTCACCAAGACCATCAACATCTGCAATAACTGCCCAAACACGGCAAACACCGTTTACGGCAGCAGTCGCAGTAACAATATCAATTGTATCAGCCGTAGCATACAAACCGTATGCAGCAGAAGTAGTACCCATAGAACTATTACCACCTTGTGCTACGATAATTTTCTGACCAGCACCTGTCATAACAACAGCCGCTACATAACGGTCAACATCATCGCCATCTCCAAGAGAAATAGTTCCACTGCCTGTTCCGACAGTGAGAATATCAACACCAGCAGTAACAACATAACTATTTGCTGGAACTTCAATACACTCAAAAACATCACCCGCAGCATTCGTAGTAGACGAGAAGTCAACCACTATGCTTGCTACGCGAACTTTAGGCGCACTAGAGGAAAGACCTGTAGTGCCACCACCTGTAATAGTATAAGTAGCCATTTTTCAGTCCTCCCTTTAACTATCTAAGTCCAGCAAACCCTTGAACGCGCCCTTGAAGCCAGTGCCACTGCCTCTGAGAACTTTACGTCCGAAAACGTGAAGACCTCTAACAATGTCAGCAAAGCTGTCAGGATCACGAATAACTTCTGTCTTGGCAATGTGCGAAGCTGTAACAACAGCACTTTTATGCCCATACAGAATAAGAGTTTCACCAGAGTTTGTGCCAGAGCCAAAAGTATGCGTAGCAGCAGTACCTGTAGAACCAACTGCAATAGCGTTGGATTGATACAGGTCGAAACCATGCAACTGTTGGGCAGTTACCTTGCCGTTCAAAAGAGGCGAAGAACCGCCACCCGTGACCGACATGTCCATAACTTTAGACGAAGCTCCTCTAAGAACTTCGTAGAATTGTGGTGGTGCCACAAGCCAACGATTCTCTTCAGGAACATCATTTTCGTCAAGATTACGAGCAGCCTGTGCAACCAGATTAGCAACTTCATCACCAGTATCGGCAGAAGTAGACTGAGTTGCAAGAGTACCGCTTGAAGCAGCGGCATTGTCGTAAATGTTCTTGAGGACGTTATAATCGAATGCCTTCTTCAACGAGTAAGCACCCGAAGAAGTTGAAAGCGATTCAAAGTTAAGATGACTGTGACGTTCTTCAATGTCATCGACCTTAAAGGCAAAGTAGTTGCCCTGATCAACAACCAGTTGAATCTGGTCATCAGACAAATCTTCTGTATTTACCGTCGAACCTCTTGCATAAGAACGGACTGTGATAGCCGGTTCTTTAATGATGTTCACGGTATCGCCAAAATTCTCAATTTCACCAGCATAGTCGGTATTGGTGATTGCTTCAGCTACCGATGCGCGTCGGAAAAACTTGAGAACTTTCTGGCTGTAAATTGTAGGAACAAAATTACCTGACGGTAAATTCTGATACCCACCAGCACGAGTAAAAGCCATTTTGCTTCTCCTTGATTTTGGTTAAAGGTTAAATAGAGTCAACGACACGCCCATCACGGGAAGCAGCGTCAATCTCTTTCTCTAGTTTTTCATATTCCCACGGTTTGAGGCGGGAGATTTCTTCAATAGTCCAAATCTTCTTATCAGAACCTAAAGGCTCTAAACCTTTACTGGTTCTTGTAACAGCCTGTGCAGCTTGTGCATTAGTCTGTTTAGAATTAGAACGATTAGACCTTGATTGACCGATATCGCTTTTATAAAGATCGATTACTCTTGCGGCCCATTTTACATCTGTATTGTTGTGATACACACCATCAGATATACTTTCAGGCTGTTCATCAAGCCAGCTAATAAAGTTTTCGTCAGCTTTAAGTTCGTTGAAGTCAGGATGAATAGAAAGTAGTTGTTTTTCTGAAGTAACTCTTTCAGCTTCTACTTCTTTTTCTCTTAGACTTTCAAGTTTCTCTTCAACTTCCTTTACTTTATCTTGTGCTTGAAGAGTAGAGATAGTTTCGACTACATCATAAACGTCAGGATATTGACTACGGAAATTATCTAGTTCTTCCCTTGTCTTTGGAAGGTCTTGAGCAACTCTAACAGGTTGATCAGACATTTTAAGCTTTGCTTCCATGATCTCTCGATTTTGACGCCATTCGTTAAGTTTGGAGTCGTAGTGTTTCTTGAGATCGTCATAACGCTTTTTGTAATCGTGTTCCTCTTTTTGAACTACACCATCAGACTTTCTAGGAGTGGCTGCTTGTTCTACAGCAGGGTCCAGTTCATCCTCATCTGGTTCGCTCAATGTTCGCCTGTACTCATTTTCATATGGGGTAGGCTCTAGTAATTCTTCTTCTTGTGTCGTATCAGTCATTTTTATCTCCTTTTTCTCTGGGGCCGACATTCAGTCGGGTAGCCGTTCAGAGGAGTAGTGTTAATTAGCGGGGCCGGTATTAAATCGGGTAGCCGCTCCATTTAAAGACTTTCTCAGTCTTATTTCTTTCTTGTTACAAGTCCTCCACCTCTCATATCCAAAGTCTCTTCTTTCATAGTCTTTGTAGGTGGTTGTAAAATAGGTTGATTAGTTGTCATTCCAACACCTTGCATAGGTACGTAGCCGCCACTTTGCATCATAGCAGGCATGGGCGCTTGTTCTGGCATAGGTGGTGGTGGTGACATTTGTTCTGGCATTGGAGGCATTTGTTCAGCCATAGCCCTATTCTGTACTTCAGGCAATGTTACTTTAGATGGAGAAGCAGACGGAATATCCATTTCCGGCCTTTCTACAAATCCTTCATTTCTTACTGATTCCAGTTGATCTCTAAATTCTAATCCTTTAGTACGCATAGCTTCTAATTCTTCTTCACCAATAATAGCAACTAGTCTTCTTGGAATACGATACTCAAAATTAGAAATCTGAATAGGAACTTCTGCTCCTTCATCAACATTCTCCAGATCAACTCCTTCGCCAAGTTGATCAACAGCACTTCTTACCATATCGTTAATCTTTTCAAATCCATAAAACAGAACAGACTCATAAGGAAGAATAAAATCTCCTTCTTGAACACTGGCAGATACGTCATCTCCTACAGATTCTACTCCTTCTTTAGGAAGATCACCTTCTTCTTCATTAACTAATCCAGCATCAAGGAATGCTTTTTCAGGAATTAAATTCTGTTCTGCATTTCCCTCTTCCGGTAACGGTTTCTGTACAAGTGCCATTTTATTTATTCCTTTTTGTGTGTAAAGTTAGTTACCAAATTTTCTTTTGTATTCGTCTTGCATACTCCACCCTTGCTTCATATTATTGCTTTCATCAGAAAAATAACCTTCGCCAAAACTATTCATTTTAGATTCAGCCATTCTTACTGCTTTACCTTTTAATGTTCTCATATTATTTGCTATATAAGAGTAATTATTTTCTGATTCAAAGTTATAAACAACTTGTCTTGAAAGTTTTCCTTCAGCGGGTTCATTTCTATAAACTTTTACTTTATTTCCATCTTGATCCATAAGTTCGTCACCAACATTTAACCACTGTACAAGACTAGCTGTTCCATCTGATTTTACCATCCATTCATTTTCAGAAACCATAGAATCATTTAAATGCCATATATCAGCTTTAGATACTAAAAGATCAATAATAGGTTTAGCTTCTAGTGAAGTGTTCCAACGTCTAATCTTAGAATTTTCTGGAAAGGACATAACCATATCGCCTATTTTTAAATTCTCAATATTTTTACAAGAACCGTCCTCCATTAAGATTTGTGTTCCAGCAACCCAACAAGGACCGCCACCACCGGGATCATCTCCGCTGTCATCGCCGGGATCATCGCCGTTTCCTGAATCATCATCATTGGATGATGGAGGTGATCCTTGATCAGCACCAACATCTTCACCCGTACCAGCCGCGCCAACGCTAGGTCCTGACACATCATGCCCGCCCTGATCAGCACCATCGCTGGGAGAATCTCCAAGTTCTGATTCTGCTCCGTGCGCTGGTGCCTGTGAAACTGTTGTCTGTCCAAACGGGGTTGTAGCTTCTGCAGCCTCTATTGCCTCTGTTATTGTTTGTCCTTCTCCAAGAAAGGCTCCAAATGTACCCGGATCAATATCATCATCAGGTCCGTGACCTTCACTATCTGGACCTGATGCTTCCGCTGCGTCGTGCGCTGCTTCTTCTTCATCCCAAATTGGTTGCATAAGTTCGACATAAAGGGTTATGGGATTTTTAGCAGAATGTTCAGGGTCTACAGGAAATCCGTGTAACGCTCCTTTTGCACCGTATTCTTGACTATGAAAGAAATCCATTTCTTGTTCATCTGTTGTTAACTGATTTTGTCCGAAAAAATAAGAACCAAGAGCATCAAAAAAACCTATCGATCTTCCTTTTTCCATTCCCCACGCTTGCGCTTCAAGATCAACAATATTTTGAAGTGCTTCTTGATGAGAAATAGTACTAGATATTCCTGATATTGCACCCAGTATCATTCCTAAAGGTGCATTTATTCCTAAAGCACCTTGAGCAAAACCTAAAACAGCACCTTTTGCAGCCTCTGTTGCTAGTCCTTGTACCGTTGGATTAGTGAAAGTATCAAATCCAGTACCCACTGTATCTATTGTACTTGTAGGATTGGTTGTTGTTTCTGAACCAAAACCAAAAGGATTACCAATAGTATCTAAAAAATCTGTAAGAGTTTCATCGATACTAGCTGTTTGACCTGTACCTAACGTATCTTCACCACCATATACATCACCACCACCACCATCACCATCATCATCATTTTGAACAGGGTTTGATACTTGTGCTTGTGTCGGCTTTACAGGAAGGGGTACTTGTGAATAATCTTCAACTTCTTCTTTAACGTTTTCGTTTTTTCCTGTAAATGTAGGAAAATCATATTGCTGTTGTTCTTCTGGTGATGTCGTAAAACCAGTACCAAAATGTCCTCGTGATCCTGATCCTGATCCTGATTGTTGTACAAATCCTTGTGATGCAGGATTAACTATCGGTGTAAAAAAATTAGATGGTAAATTTCCTCCTACTAAAGGAACAAATCCTTTATATTGGTTTTGTTCTAGATTAGGACCAAATGAATCATAATCTGATCCTCGATTAGGACCAAATGGATCATAGTCTTGGTTTTGTCCTTGAGGGACAAATGGATCATAATCTAGATACGCCATTAAAGATCAGTCTTTCGTTTTAGCATCAGATTCAGCCGATACCTTGAGATTAACCAGTGTTTCCAGTAAAGCCAGCTTCCCCTGCAATCGGCGCATCTCCAATTCCGATTCCGCTACCACCAGTTGCCGCTGCATCATTTGGGCCAGTTGTCGGAGGTACTCCTCCAGCGGCTCCCATAGCTGGGGGTTGCTGACCAGCGGGAGAAGGTTCTTGGCCTGTTGGTTGTGCATTCATACCTCTCAAAATATCTGCGAAAATAGCAGCGTCATTTACATCGTTTACAAGTAGATCAGGATCAATATCTTGACTGATAGCAAGTTCCTTTATAAGATTTGGAATCTTAATGAACGGAGCAAGCATTGGATTAGCTATGGTTTGAAGAAGTGTAGTAAGACGCTGACTACGTACTTCCTTCTGAACTACTGCACTTGTACCTCTTGGTTTAATTTCAAGATCACCGTGTATTTCAGGCATATCACTATTAAACTGCATATTCCATTGAAAGTAAGATTCTCCAAGAGGCTTGAGAAGAAAATCATCAATATTCTTGATAACAGTCTTGATGCTTAATCCTGCACTGGACATAAGCATACTTAAACCAGCAGCAGTTCTTCCTGTACCTGTAACACCTGTCTGCCCGTGCGTGATACTAGGAATACCAGTTTGTTCGTCGGCAAGCTGCCTTGCCTTGTCATACATCTGAATATTCTCTCCAGCAGTATTAGGAAACTTGATGCCGTTGATAGCTGTTCCTGTTACACCGGACTGCCTTCTAAAAACTTTACCGGGAAACACATCATAAGATTGTCCCGGTACAAGTTGTGTTTCATCAATGTCAAAAACTAGATTGCCAGCTAAAGCAAGATTGTCAATAGCCATTCTTACGTGACCATTCATCAACAACTGGCTATCTTCCATATTTTCTGCAACACCTACACCAAAAATCTGATAAGGGTTGAGTTCAAATGGAAATGAGTAGTATGGAAGTCTACTAGGAAGAAAGGGATTGGAGACAATTCTAAGAACTTCCTGACCACAAATCCAAACGTTTACTTGGATAGATCGTCCCGAATCTTCCGGTATTTCAAGACCAGCTTCTTTCGCAAGCTCTGCATCCATGATACCCCAATATTCCAGTACTTCATAACGATTCTTTTCATTATTAGTATCCTTTTCGTTATTGTACAAAGTACTTTCAAAATAGCGTTCTTGATAGTTTGGACCTTCGTCAAGAACTCTCTTAATAGCATCTTCATCGAATAAAGGACGATTAAGAAGGTCACGCAATTGCTCCCTGTTAAATCTATGTCTTTCGATAACGTATTCACAATCATTAATAGAAGTAGCAGAAGGATCAGGATAGAAGTCCCAACAGCTAACAGAGCTTAAACGAGGAACAGTCTTTTCATAAGGCTCGTACTGTTTCTCTCCTTCAGGACTGTCTTCTTCTGGAACAGCCCAATTATGTATAGTCTTGCTGTAATTGAACGGTCCTTTTACAACACCAGTACCTAACAAAGAACACTCAAATAAAGAGTGTCTCATAATAGTTACTGCATTTGTGTCCAGAAGTTGATCTTGAATACATTTCTCCATGTAACGTGCAGAGTCTCTTGATGGAGATATCTGTGGTTGTTCTGGAGATTTAGATACGCCTTCAACTAAATTAACTCCTTCGTACTTCTCACTTAAACCAGCAAGAGGAGTAGCTTCCGTTGCACCCGGTAAAAGTTCTCTGCCGTCACCGGGAAAACCGTAAGGGTCTTGTTGTTGTGGTTCTTGTGAAAGATGAGCAAATTCAGCAATGCCTTCAGGAACAGGCGTAGATTCCACAGTAATAGGAAATTTGTTTTGTGAAAATAAAATGTCTACGATCTGTCCGTAAGCAGCAAGTACCTTTGTCTTAGTAATCTTTATAAAGACTTTACTACGCTCATTGTCACGGTATTGTGTTGTAGAGTCGTAGATACCACGATAGTTTTTATAAGCTTTAAGCCAGCGTTCTTCATCAGGTCTACGTCCTGTCTCAGAATCCATAAACCTTGATTTTACTAAGCCAACCAGCCTATATTCTTCGTATTCATCCATATTTAGATTACTTTCGTACTATTTCTAGCTATGAGAAGATTTATTAGCAAGACTGCCAAGAACTTTGGAGTCAACGTGCTTTGAACCACTTGTTGTAGCAAAATCCTCAATAAGAACACCGTGCTTGATTTTCATATCAAACTCAGCTTTTTCACGGTAAAGCGCACTTTCGTTTGCATCATTAAATTCGCCCTGTTTGGACATCTGTTTCATGATGTAGTCTTTACCGTACATCTGTTTGTTTCCGTATGGCATGATGTTATTCCTTTTTTCTTAGGTTGGTAAATCAAATAATTGTTTAAATTGTTGGTTTGTACTTAATGCTCTTTCAGATTTATCTCTTTGCTCTTCAGCTAAAGTTTTAAAATCACCTTCTTCTGGAAATTGCTTTCCTTTTCTTTGTAATTTATAATCTAATTCAGTTCCTCTTCCGTATTTATCTTGTATTTGTTTTAAATACTCTTTTTGAGTATCAGATAATCTTCCTTGTTCAGCAGCATCTTGTGCTTCAGCTAAAAATCTATCTTCATCACCTGCAATATTTTGAAGTTTAGGACCAAAATGTTTTATGCCTGTATAATGTTCAATTAATTTCTCTCTTTCAGGATCATAAGTCTCGTCAGATATTCTTGGAATATCTCCCATATGACCTCTGTATTCTTCAAGAGATCGTGGTTTGTCTGTAAAACGATATTTCTGAAGAGGCAATCCCATTCTTCTTAATTGATGTAGTTCATCAAATCTTCCTTCTGAAGGAATCCCGAACCTAAAATCAGGATCGTCATCTACACCAAGAGAAGCTTCTTCTTCTGCTCTTTCAAAATATGGAGAATCATATTGAGTAGGATCAATCCTTTCAAGACCACCTAAATTTTCATCTAATTCTGATAGTTCAGGATCAATAATATCTCTTCCAGCCTCAAATGCTTCTATTACTGCTGCTTCTGCTGCGTAATCTGTAAGTAATTGATAAGGAGTAAGACCAGAAGCAACAAATAATGCTGCTTTTTTTATACCTTTTACTGTTCTTAATCCTCTTACAGCTTTACTTGCCCAATTTACTCTTTTTCTTTTTGCTTTTGTTTCTAGTAAAGGATCAGCTTGTACGGTTGATTGTGGAATAGGCTCTTTTTGAACAGTCGATGACGTATCAACTTCTTCAACAGGCTGTAAAGGATCAGCTTGTACGGTTGATTGTGAAATAGGCTCTTTTTCAACAGTCTGTGATGTACCAGCTTGTTGCATCTCAATTGCTTGACCGGATATATTACTAGCTTGTAAAGTCTCCGCGACAGTATCTTTTTGTAATGCAGAAAGCTTCTCTTCAAAAGCACCTATAATTTTATCTTGAGTTAAGTTATCTTCAGAAATTTTATTTATTATTCCTTTGTATAAATCGTCTGGTGACTCACCTGTCTGTTCTGAGAGAGTATTTAATGTTCTTAAATATTCTGACGTTTGTAATGAAGTAGATCGTAATTCTGTTTCTATAGTTTGCCTTAAAACTGATCTGTCTATTCTTTGTGCAATTTCAGAACCAGAAGTTTGAATACCTATTTCTGACGATTTCCAATCTTCAACATTTAATTCAAAATTATCGGAATCAAATAATGTAGATGTTTTAACTAGAAATATAGAGGGTAAATCACCAGTTGTTATTTTAAATGTAGAAGGTAACTTATCCGCGTAAATATCTTTAAAAGAATTTAACATTTCTTGCTCTAATTTAGTTGATACTTCACTAAATTCAGTCATACCCCACGTATCTTTTATAGCGTTTTTTCCTCCGTATCTAGCACCTACTTGTTTACTAGTTATCTTGTGACCCATACTCTGATCAAGTCCTTTTGCATATCTTTTATTATTACCAGAAAAATGAGTTTCATAAAAAGAATAAGACCATTTTCTCAAATCTAAAACATTATTAATACCGCCTCTTTGCCATTTTTTTCTATAAGCGGGAGTATTTGTTAAATCAAAAAGTCCTCCCTTTCTTCTTATTTCTCTAATAATTCTTGTATTACTACTTCTATCTTTATATAAAGTAGGGAATAAAGCTAAAGGTTTATTTCCTCCGACTAACCCAGATTTTAAATTATTTTGGTGCATTCTTTTAAAAAATTCATCCAAATGATCTGATACAATAAAATTAAAGTAATGTTTTTTACCAAGTGTTTTTGAACCTCTTACACCTGTATCTTCGTCTATTACATCTGGATCACCTTCAAAAACTATCATTTTTGTTTCAGGATCGTAATAAGGTGTTAAACCGCTTTCTTTTCCATAAACTAGATCTTTAAATTGCACTGCTCTAGTAGGAATAAAAAATTTAAGATAAAGAAATCTTTCAATTTCAGGGTCTTGAACTACTGATAATCCTTTTTGTAAAGTTTGAAAATGTAATGAAGGACTAACAGCCTCTGAAATCCCCGGTAATTTTACATGTGTTCCTAACCAGTCTTGTGCACTTTTACCAGCAAGTTTAATTCTTTCATTCCACCTAGCTGATTTTAATTCTCCTACCCAAGAAAAAGTATCTAAAAATTTCTGTCTATCATTTACGTCAATAAACATAGTTTCTAAATTAGAAGATATGCCTCTAGCAATACTTGATATAGCATTTATAGCACCACCACGATATTTTCCTTTTTGAGGAAGATTTTTAGTGAAATCTCCTCTACCCATAAAAGATAAAGGAGAATCTATGGTTTGATCCATCTCTATTAATCTACTCTTTAAAGTACCGTAATTAGATACTACAGTATTAGCACTTACAGCTTTCTTTGGTCTTTGTACTTCTTTGCCTTCAACAATTTCACCAATTTTTAAATAAGATTCTATTTTACTTTGTATTCTTTTTCTTTCAACTTCACTATCTACAAAACTTTTCTTATTAAAAATAATTTTAGGCGATTCTTCACTAAAACCCTCATTAAAGAATCCCAATATAGCACCATCTCTAATAGATACATCACCTGTTTTAAACTTTTCTATTAAATGTTTATATAGTGATTCTCTTCCTTTTCGAGTAGATAAATCAAAATCATCTTCATATTTTGAGAAGATTTCAATTAACTTTATAGCAGTATTTTCAGAAATATCGTTTTTCATAATTAGCAATCAAACTCTTCGTACAAAGCTCTCATTCTTGCTGGCTCCAGTTCAGCACTAGGAATAGCAGAATCAGTCTTCTTTTTTGTGTAGTTAACTTCATTGTACGGATAACCTCTTTCTTCGCCCTTGTCATAAGGATTGAAGTTAAAGTTATTCAAATTAAGGCTTGTACCAAAAGAATGAATAACAAAAGGAATATGGTCTGTTGTAGTTCTCTTTTTAGCCATTATTTAATATCCAAATACTTCGTTAGAGGGTTCATAGGATTGTTGTTGTTTGATAGAGTTAAACATAGAACTGGTTGCATAGCCGGTCTGGCGCGTCATGCACATGTATCGTAGGGCATCATACGCATGATCCTCTGCTTTAGTGTCTACGTCCTCTGAATTAGTACGAGACAAAGGTAAAGTAGGAAGAGTGCGTACTAAGTTTGTACAGGTGCTAAAGATACGCAAACCGTGACCACCCTTAGAACTAAGCGGTTTGTCTTCATCGAGTCTTCTGTGAAGTTCGATTTTCCCAGCCATGCGATTTCTATCCGCTGGCACAAATCTAGCGCCATTGCGAATCATTGTTTCAGCTATGCTTGGTCCTGTACCGTGTTTAGACCAGCAAGACCCGTCAAGAACATTTTGTGTCATAACAGGATCATCGTGTTCTAAAGCCAGTATAAGGCTTGCCATACTTTCTCCTGTATGTCCTTTTTCGTACAACTCTCTATATACCCATATTGTCCCGTCCCAATCTACCGCGCCCCATAAGACACAACTAGGGCTACTGTAGCCGTAATCCATTGCTCGTATACGGGGCCAGCTAAAGGGAACTTCAAATGGTTCGACAACATGTACTGATCTATCAAACTCATAAAACGCCGCCCCTTCCGCAACGTCCCAATCTCCATCAAGTAATCTGCGTCTTTCAACTTCAGGAAGACTGAGAAGCATTGATTCATATTCGCCTGACTCCGCTAGATAAGGATTATCTGTTAGTCTTGCAGGAATAAACTTTCTTTGAAATAGTGGTTTTTGTGTTTTTGGATTGTATAAAGTTGCTCCTGTTTCGGGATCAACAGCCCAGAATGGTGTGTTTGGCGGTACAGGATCAATAAACATCTTTTTAATCCACCATCCACCTTGACCACCGGGGTTAGCTGATGCCCTCATATACGTCTCTATACTTGGGTCTGTAGTTCTTAGGCGACTTCGTAGATATGTCCACACATACGGTGTAGGGTAATGCCCTAGTTCGTCAACACCAATCCAAGTGAACGCTTGTCCTTGATATCTTGTTACGTCGTGGTCTTTGTCTACGTAGCTGAACATTGCTGTTGCACCGCTTGGAAACATCCACGTAGACTTTGATTCTCTGAATACTGCTCCGTTAAACGCTTTAGGATAAAGTTTTCTTGATTGTTCGATCAGTTCCGTAAGTTCGGCAAGTGTTCTTCGCAGTAGAAGTGCTTTGTGGTTAGGATTATTCGCATAACGCAGAAGATCAACAAGCATCGCGTATGATTTGCCACCACCCGCAGCACCTCCGTAAAGGACTTCTTTTTCCGGTGCCGCAAGAAAGTCCGTTTGTGGACCTTCGTTGGGTCTGAATACGAGTTCTGTGTCATTCTGAAGGTTTTGTCGTACAGAAGCGGGTAAATTGTTAATGAAATCATCGTCTACAACTCCACCTTGTTTTGATACTTTGTCAGCAGTCTTGATGTTTTCTTTCTTTTTAGTAAGCTTTTCAAGACTTGCTTGTGCGCGTTCTACCTTTTGTTCTTGTCTTTTAATGTTACGCCGTACTTGAACTCGCTTCTTTTGAACGCTTGATTGTTGATATTTACCCTTTTCGCCGGGTTTTAGCTTTGGTCTACCTCTTTGAGCCATGATGTACTATTTGTAGTTAGCGCGACGAGTTTTGTTTTTGTAGACCTTACCGCCACTACTTTTTTTATTCTTTTTTCTAATTTTAGCGGCTTCTAAAATAGCGTTTACTAGCTTAGGAGGTAATGATGTATTTTTTTTACGTGCCTCGTCATATATAATTTTAAATTTTGAGTCCGATAAACCTACCTTTGGAGACTGTTTACCTCCCACTCTCCTTTCCGGCTCAGTAAAAAGTTTCAGCCAATCCCTTTTTTGATCCCAGTCTGAAAGAGGTGATTTTTTATATTCATTATCAGCCAACTTTCGAGCATCACTGAAAGAACGTAAATATGGTGTTGTTGTAGACTTCACTTATAAGTAGCCTTTCTACCTGATACTTTACCACCGTGTGCGTAGCGTTTGTTTTGATTGGAGTAGACTTTACCGCCACTACTTTTTTTCTTCTTTTTTGAAACGGATTTTAACATGTCTGATTTGCTTTGAATTTTAAGACGGTCAACTATTCCTTTTTCAACCCATCCCTTTTCCGTACCAAAAATTGCTTCATATACTTTTTTCCCCAACCTGTCTAAAAGTGTCTTCTCCTGACTTTTATTAAAAGGAGGTTTTGCTGAAGGTGTATTATTAGCCATTGTATTTCGCCTTACGTCCTGATACTTTACCACCGTGTGCGTAGCGTTTGTTGTGGTTTGTGTAGACCTTACCGCCGCCCATGTACTTCTTTCTATCTGAAGGTCTTTTAGGAGATGGTTGTGCATCTCCTGTAGCTAAAGGATCACGTTCAAATCTAAGTTTTAATTCTAATTTTATCGCTCTTAATTCACTTTTTTTATTAGCTAAATCTGAATTATCGCCAGCATCTTGTCCTTTCATTGCAGCTATTTCTCTTGTTAATCTTTGAGATTTATTAATAAGACTTTGATCAGTTTCCTGTGTCATTGCATTGTCTCCCCCTCTAAGGTAACATCTTTAAGTTCATTTTTAGCAGGAAGCAACACAACACCATGTACGACCTGTCCTGTAATTTCCTGTGTGTGTTTCTTTGATACACCAATACGGTCCAGAATAGATTCAGCAGCTTTCATACGCATGTCCATCTGATTAAGCGGTGTAGTTCCATCAGCGTCTAAGCCTTCTACTATTCTTGTTGCTGCTTTAACGCCATTTACAGCCAGATAGTCCTTTGTACGTGCAGCTATCTCGTCACGCATGGACTGCATAAGCTTTGATCTGGATGTGTTATATCCTGCTGTACGCATAGCTTCGCTTATCTTTCCACCATTATCAAACAAAGCATCTAAGAAGAGTGCTTGCTTCTCTGTCAGATTACGCTTTGGATCAGTACGAAAGGGTGTACCAGCTATTGCTTTACCAGACATGATGTTGCCAATCTTTTTTGTTAGCTGTCATTGCTTGAATTGAGGTCTTCTGAAGACTTGTTGCAATTACAGGTTTCACTAACACAAACATAAGTACAGTCACATCCTTTGCATCCATCGCAGTTACAATAGGGATTTGTGCAACTTTTCTCCATCTTTAAATGCTTGATCTGTATAAAGCGATAACAAATCCAAACGGATTGTTATCAGCATAGGGATGGTTTATGCGTATAACTGAGCTTAAATTTTGATTGTAGTCCTTGTATTTCAAAACAATATCATCAATTTTAAAAGGCAAAGGCTGCATAAACGATATACATCTTCCAACCTGAATCATGCCTTTTAAAAAAGATACTGTTGATTCAAGACTTCTTGAGTCCTGTCGAGCTACTTCAAGAATCGTTTCTTCGCTAAGACACACAACAGTAGAATGAATGGTGTCTCCCTTTTTCCAGTTATTTGATACTCCTTGAGACAAAGCATCACTGGAAGAAAACCCTATTATCATACAGGCACAAAACAAAAATAAAATAAGTCTTGATGTGAACGTATAGTATCTCTGCCTTAACATTGTTTTAAGTATGTTTAGCACTAGGACTCCATAGTTTTTTGTGATATCGGTGAAAAATATGCTAATCCAATCCCTCTCTTTTTCTGATGTATATGATTGAGGAGATATGATTGTGCATTATTTTTACCTTAATTATACATTATAACAACAATATAGCACTTTGTCAAGTAAAAAATGAATAAAAATAAATATTTTTTATAAGTTGTTGATTATAAAGATAAAGATAAAAAAGATAATTTAAAGAAAAACATTGGTTTTAACAAAATATGTCCTAGTAATGGAAGTGGGCAGTATGGTGGTTTAACACAAAAATAAAAAAAAATAACAAATTGTGCATTTTTTACTTGACAAGGTGCCATTTAATGTGTATAATAGGAGGTACTCCTACGCCGGGGTCTATATATACACCATAATAAAGGACATCTTGTAGTACTAATTAGCTCTGATTAGGCTTAATAGTAGTTTATAAGCATTTTTACATGTACTTGTTTTAAATTTATAAAAAATTCTTGGCTATGTATATATATATACGGGGATACCCTAGTGGCCCTTTCCCCCTATGTTCTTATTAAATACTCTATCTGTTCTAACATGTTCCCATTTTGTTCTTATTTAATATAACATGACTATCGTCGATCTTATTAGACTATATAGGGAATAAGAATAGCGGGGGAATACCAGATAGGTATGCACGCGCAGGCATATGCGCGTCTGCACAGGACTTGTTTAGTATTGACAAGTTTAAAAATAGACTGTTGAGGGCGGGGGAGCGCACAAAACAGAACTGCACAGATAAATAGCTTATCCAATCGTTGCAGCACCTTGCTTATTAATCTTCGCAGTACGCCTACGACTAGGCAAAAAAAGAACCCGGCGAAGTTGCCGGGCTAAGTTTAGGGGGAGGGTAATTCGTATTCAGAATGTACTAGGCAGCGATGTATTACGCCTAAACCTTGTCTCCTCGTCGTAAGCTTCTGCGTCCAATTCCGCAGCTTTTCGGCTTACTCGCAGTGGGAAACTGTCGCGCTTAAATTCGTTGAAGTCTGGCAAATCAGCATGAAACTGGAATACCCTCACGATATCAAGCCGAGCTTGTGAATACCTATGTAATTTTGTTTTGATTGTTCCTAAAAGCACATTGTTACGGGTTACGTATGTTTCCTCTAGTGTCTTGCATTTGGTAAAATTCAGCATTTGCTATCACTCCGCGTTGGTTTCGATGACTGTATAATCGCCATCGATAACTGCGTTGTCAAGTTCATCCGGTGTAATGCCACTTACGATGAATTCACGATCATCAGCGGGAAGATGCGGCCAAACTTTATCAGCGTTTTTACAGTTACCCATATTAAACGCCATAACCTCTTGCCAAGTGATCGGCAATGAACGCCAACGTACCTTCCCAGTCTTTGCAGATTTCCGCTTGATTAGCATTCTTTCGCCCTTTCATTCTTATACAGGAAACACATACCCAAAGGCTTGATAGCTCATAAGAGCTACCAAGCCAGACAAGCCAATCCAAAAGCCATATTCCCAAAGCTTCATAGTGGGCACCCTATCACGCTCCAGATCACAAAGCAGGCTGCTAAAGCACACACAGCACCTAGCAGGAAATCGTGGATTGTGTTTCGCGATACCATCATTGAATACCCATATAGAGCCAGATAATCATATCGGCCATTGCAGCCATTGCCAAAGCATACATGACGCCAAAAATGGCGAGAGAGAAATACAAAGCTTTATACATCGTCGTCATCCCTTTCATCGTGATCATCGCCTGTTTCATACCACTTATTCATACAAACCGTTCTAGGCTGTATTTGTCGGTTTTCTTCCAAAGCACGTTGCACTTCATCATCGTCATGTTTTGGCATATTTGGGAAATAATTGCACATGCGAGCATAGCATTGCCCCATTTTTAGAAGCTCAATAACTGCGTCGTGCCGCGTAATGATACCTTTTCCCAGATTGGCAGGATGCCGTAGAACATATTGCAAATCATGCCACTCTTTATGCTCAAAATTATGTTGTGCGTGGTAGAGCCATTCGATCAAAGCCTCGTCCGGTGTGAAAAATAAACCGTGTTTCGATCCTTTGTATTGCTTAACCATTTACCTATTCCTTTTTCTACGTTGAACGATCATCAAATCTAACACAAAAAAGAGAGGCTGTGCAAATCGCGACAGCCTCTCAATCTTTATTCTGTTACAGTAAAAACACTATCAACAAGGTAATTATGCAAAATAGTGCCAATACCATACATATTCTATAGATAGCAATGAAAGCATCAACCAATTACGCCGCTACCAATTCCCGCGCAAGGTCGAGCGCGATTGATTTGGCGTCACGTTGGCCGTGAGGTGCGCCGTAGATCGACCGCTCAACGTGGTGGTCCCGCGTCTTTGCAGTTTTCAATGGCGAGTGATCTACAATATTTGTCACAGTCTGGAACGCTCCCCAGACAGTAAGACTACCATCGTCAGCCCGTGCTGATGTTAGATTGTGGCCGGGATTGATCGTTGCGTCGTCGCCCGGCTGTTCGTTGTCGTTACTTGTTCCGGCAATGCTGCCAATTTCGTCAGCACTTAACACCTTGCCAGATTGTGCCGCTTCTTCCATCATTCGCGTTAAAGCTTCAAGCTGGGCCTGTGTTTCCGCTTTAGTAGGACCGGACTTAGCAACAGTCTTGGGAAGATCCTTTCCGCGAGACAGCGCCAAAGCTTTTTGGACTGCTCGTGATTGTATGACTTTGCCGTCTTTATTTTTAATCTTTCCACCGAAAACACGCTGGAAGAATGCGAGTTCCTCTGCACCAGTGAGCACACGGCGAGCCATTTGGATTGCTTCACGCTCGAAATCGTCAAAGGCTGCATTAAACTGATTTAGTGCAGCATCCATGATTTCTGGATCGAACGCGACCTTGTGGTTGTGTCTTACTTCATCACTGGCAATCGATTTTGCCAGCGTCCACGTATTGTTGCAAACTACGCGAACGGGCGAGAGCATCATAGTGTTAGCGTGCAAACCAGTATGATCCAATGTGAAAATCGCATTGCTTACTACTTCGTCGTTGTCATCAAGCGTGAAACCTTTCATAGGTGAAGCCATCACCCAAACTTTACGGCCGCCAAACAATGACCCAGCGGTGTGCAGATATAGCTTGCCGTTATCTACATACGGTCGAAAGAAATCAAACATTTCACTATTCTGCGTTGGTAGATAGCGGTCGGTGACTGATTTGCCAAGTATGGCACCATCGCTCATACGTTCAATGTAATAGCTGTCGTCAATGGGCGTACCATCAGACTTGTGATTGTTATCTAGTCGAACTTGCCAGTCTAAACCGGCCTCAATTTGGAAGCCCTCGACATCACCAACATCGGCAAAGTCAATCGATTTGCCTAAACCGTGCCACGGCACATCGCCGGTAAACGCCATTGTTTCTATTTCATGGGACATAGTGTCTTTTCTCTCTTAGTTGTTAAAAGTAACTAACGCCGCGACAATCGCGACGATTAATAGAATAAACCAAACAACCACAAAGACAAGCCAAAAAATGAAGAAAACCGCCACCGACAAGCTGGTCATGATAAAAACTGATAACAAGTTTAAAATCGAGCAACCAGCTTGAACGGTGGCGGTGGTGGTGGGCCGGGTTTGGCATTTTAATTTCAAGTTTAGAAAAGCGTTATGGTTGACAAAACTTTATGACTGACAAAACAGCTTTTCATTTTCTGAAAACTTTAGACGGGCACGGCAAAAGCTTATCCTTTGTTAAATTTCTTTTCATAACATGATGCCTGCTGTAACTAAATTTCATATTATGACAACGTAACTTAATCACTCTGTCTA
>VTLG01009661.1_pt1 | contig 22784 bp, 16 predicted proteins | sample 4694571 | NCBI WGS metagenome assembly VTLG01 (sample SAMN12604809, study PRJNA352737) | marine metagenome | biome: ENVO:00000447; feature: ENVO:00000209|ENVO:00000569|ENVO:01000036; material: ENVO:00002151; isolation source: viral sequences binned using virsorter ...
GGTGACTTAGGATACTACATCCAAGGTGGACCTGCAATCGTCGGAGCAGACGGCGTAGATGGTACCAATGAATTCTCAGGTAAGCTCGGAGCTTCCGTAGCTGCATCTGATAAACTCGATGTGTATGGTGAAGTATCATTCATTACTGATGAAGATGCTGATAACGCATACGGCACCAAAATAGGTGCTAAATATAACTTCTGATGAAGTATTTAGAATCCCCATGGATGGTAGTTATACTGCTCATGGGGTTCTTTCTTTTTGTAGAGGGTCTACATATGTATGAACATCAGCATTGTAGATCCTGTCCAATATGTCAATCGGAGGATTATTAATGTCACAACAGAGTGATAAAGAACGTGCATTTGTTACGTCATATGCACCCGCACCACCAGTAGTAGTAGACATCAGGGACTCAGTGGATACTGGTCCTAGTGATATACAACCACCTGGTGTTGACGAAGAAGTAGATTACAACTCTTTAGAAGAAGCTCTAATGAGTTGAATAGGAGGAGAGGCACCTCAGAGTCGGACCTCTCTTTCATTGGTAAGAGCCCGTACGCGGATACCTCTTGCCGTCTAGACGGTGGGAAAGACCACAACAAAACGCGCAACAAATTTCAGCTGAGAAAATTTATATAATCTTTTCTAATTTATTAACATGGCACATCAAAGTGCAGTAAACCCGTCCCAGGTGGTCCAGTTAGGCCAACAGAACCTGACGGGTGACAAAAGAGCTCTCTATCTTAAGCTATTCTCTGGCGAGCTATTCAAAGGCTTCCAAAGAAATACGATTGCTAGAGACCTCGTGATGAAGCGTACCCTTAAGAACGGCAAATCATTGCAGTTCATCTATACGGGTCGCACAACCGCTGAGTACCATACACCAGGTAACAGCATACTAGGTAACTCAGACAAGGCACCTCCAGTAGCTGAGAAGACCGTCACCATTGACGATCTCTTAATCAGCTCTGCATTTGTATATGACCTTGATGAGACCTTAGCTCACTACGACCTACGTGGTGAGATCTCTAAGAAGATTGGCTATGCTCTCGCTGAGAAGTATGACCGTCTAATCTTTAGATCAATTATCAAAGGTGCTAGACAAAGAAGTCCCGTACAGGCGACTAACTATGAAGAGCCAGGTGGTTCACAAATCCGTGTTGGTACAGGTAATGCTGACGATGCTGTGAATTCTAGTAAGATCGTGGAAGCCTTCTACGATGCCGCGGCTGCTTTAGATGAGAAGGGAGTAAGTACTGATGGACGTGTAGCTGTCTTGAACCCACGTCAGTATTATGCACTGATTAAGGGTCTTGATGGATCTGAAGTTCTAGCTGCTTCTCTCGTCAACCGTGACGTACAGGGTGACGCAGTTCAATCTGGTAAGGGCGTCTATGAGATTGCTGGAATCAAGATCTACAAGTCTATGAACGTACCTTTCTTCGGAGAGTACGGTACTAAGCTTGGTGGAGCTGCTTCAGGCACTAACCCAGGAATCACTGATATTGGTAACAAAGGTTCCTTTACCCAAGTATCCGTTGAAGATGCACGTAACTCTGTTACAGGTATCAATAACGAGTACGGAACTCAGTCTAACTTCATGAACACCTGTGGCATCATCTTCCAGAAAGAGGCTGCTGCATGTGTAGAGGCAATTGGTCCTCAAGTACAAGTAACTTCAGGTGATGTATCCGTGATTTATCAGGGCGATGTCATTCTAGGACGCTTGGCTATGGGAGCTGACTTCCTTAACCCAGCTGCTGCTGTTGAACTTTACGCAGGAACAGGTACTGCACCTGCTGCATTTGGTTCTACATACCCAGCTAACAATTCATAACTATCCATTAAAGGGGGGTTCTCACGACCCCCTTTTTTTTATTCATAAATCTTTATGCCTGTTCCCACAACTGTTGATCCCGATACCGAACTATCCGCTGTGAATACAATATTGGGAGCAATCGGACAATCCCCAGTAACCACATTAGGAGAAGTAAGTACGGTAAATAATGTATCGACTTATCAAAACCCAGAGATAGCGTTTATATATAATATATTAAAAGAATCTAGTTTAGATGTACAGAATGAAGGATGGACATTTAATAAACAAGACTATAAGAAAATGGTTCCAGATGCTAATAAAGAAATATTAGTAGCTGATAATATTCTAAGCATTGACTTCCATGATCCAGGTAATAAGGATCATGATATAATTGTTAAAACAGATAATGGTGTTAAAAAACTTTACGATAGGTTAGAAGTTAACTCAACTAGTAACACACCTTATCAATTTGATAACGATGTTTATGTTAATATAGTTTATTGGTATGAATATGAGGAATTACCTGCTGCATTTAAAAGATATATAACTCATAAAGCTTCTACTAGAGCGGCTACACAATTAGTAACTAACCCTCAATTAGTACAGATACTAACTGTACAAGAGCAGATGGCTAGAGCTGCTGTAATAGAGTGGGAGTGTAATCAAGGAGATCATAATTTCTTAGGTTATCCTAGAGATTACAGTTACTCAACTTATAAACCTTATAGAGCACTGAGACGATAATGGCTGCTGTTACTCAACAAATTCCAAACTATGTACTGGGTATATCTGAACAGCCAGATGAACTGAAATCCCCAGGACAGGTTGTGGATTTAAAAAATGCAATACCTGATATTACTAGAGGGTTGATTAAAAGACCTGGCAGCCAATTCGTTGGTGCTATTACCCCTAGTGCTGGTGAACTGAAATGGTTCAGCATGTATACTGATGAAGATAATCAATTCATAGGTCAAGTAGCCACTACTGGAGAAATAAAAGTTTGGGCTGTAAAATGTAAAAACAATAGTGGTGCAGCTGTAGAAGGTGTATCAATACCTGTTGCTTATGATATTGATGGTACTTCTGGTGATAAAGTTTCTACTGATCTAAATGGAGATGGATTTTCTAATTATCTAGATAGTTGGACAAATCAAGATGAGATTCAGGATTTGACAATCAATGAATCTACATTTTTAGTTAATAGAAACCAGGAGGTTGCTATGACTAATACTAAATCAGCTGATTTTATACATGAAGCTATAGTTGAACTTAAAACTTTATCACCTAGTAAACAGTATGCGTTAGATATACATGATCCTACAAGTAACGCTGAGATTACAGAATGGAGAGCTACTGCTTTATCTATAGACGAGAATGTTACCTATAGTGGTATCAGTGATAAAGGTGAATGTGAAGGTCAAGGTAGAGAAGTAGTTAATGCTCCTAATAATTTAAGATATGAAGTTGATACTAGATGTGTTCCTGTACTTGATGAAGCTTCGAATACTGACCCAGCACAACGTGATTACAAAGATTCCTATCAACCGTATGTAACATTACAGTTTGGTGGAGAAAATTGGACAGATGATGGTGCAGGGTCTACTGATAATGTACATACTCATCAATCCTCTAAAGGCATTACAACTACAGTTACTGTTACAAAGCACATTAAAATAAAGACAAGGGCAAGTATTGCTGCAGTAAGGCCTCCTGCTACTTCATCTAGAGCCGATGAGTCTATTACTTCATCAGGTATTTTAGGTGATATGAAAGAGACATTAGATGCTATCGGTGGTACAGGTATAACAGCTACAAAAATTGGTAATTGTTTACATTTAAGCAGAGCTACTGCTTTTAGTGTCAATACTCCAGAACAAACTTTGATGAATATTGTTACATCTGAAGCTAATAGTGTTGCTGATCTACCAACTACTTGTAGACATGGTATGGTTGTGCAAATAGTAAATAGTGCTGAAGATGATGATGATTTCTTCTTGAAATTTAAAGCTAATAATAATGATATAGGATCTAATGAAACTCTAGCTAGTCCTAGATTTGGTAAAGGTGTTTGGGTTGAATGCCCGAAACCTAATTTAGAAGTTGAATTAGATAAGACAACTTTACCTGTTAAACTTGTTAGAGAAGAACCAAGTGGTCAACATGCAAATGGACGATTCCTTGTACAAACTCCTCAATGGTTACAACGTGATGTAGGTGACGATACTACAAACCCTAAGCCTTCATTTGTGGGCCAAAAAATTAACAAGCTTTTATTCTTTAGAAATCGTCTAGTTATGCTCAGTGGAGATAACTTGATAACTTCAGTCTCTAACCAATTCTTTAAGTTTTGGTCTAAGACTGCAATGACTACTACAGCTAGTGATCCTATTGATTTGTTATGTGGTTCAACATTCCCAACACAATTATATGATGGTATAGAAGTTAATACAGGTTTGATACTATTCAGTTCTAACCAACAATTTATGCTAACAACTGATAGTGATGAATTTTCACCTGAGACAGCTAAGATAAATTACCTATGTTCTTACAATTATAACCATAAAACTTTACCATTTAGTATAGGTACAACCGCTGGATTCATTAATAGTACTGGTAATAATGCTAGATTCTATGAAATGGATCAGATAAGACGAGAAGGTGAGCCGCTTATTTTAGAACAAAGTAAAGTTATTTCTAAATTATTCCCTATTGATATAACAATGCCTGTCTCTTCTAGAGAGAATGGTATACTATTTTTTGGATCAAAGGATAAAAGAGAGGTTTGGGGATGGAGACATTTTAGTACAGGACAAAAGCGAGCATTACAGTCGTGGTTCAGATGGGAATTACCAGGTACTTTAACTTACCATACTGTATTAGATGATGTGTATTATGCTGTAGTTAAGAGTGGTACTAGTTATAATATAGAAGGGTTTGATATAAAACAGCAATCAGATACTACTACTATATCCCATCCTAATGATACTAAAGTTTATGATGTCTATTTAGATAGTATACAGTCTTTTAAAGGAGGAAATCGTCCTTCAAATGAAATACAAATTGGTTATTCAGCATCAACAGGAAGATCTGGTGTAACAAAACCTGCTGGATTTATACATAGTGATAGACAATTAGCTGCATTTTGTATTTCAAGCACCGCTGGTGGTGCAGATAATAACATAGGTAGATTTGCTCTAGCTAGTGTTGTCAGTAATAATATAGAATGGGATGGTGATTGGACTGATAATGACGTAATAATAGGTTATGTTTACGATTGGGAAGTAGAACTACCGACACTTTATCGTCAGCAAATGGCTGGAGAAAAAGTAAAATCTGATACTAAAGCTTCTCTTGTTGTACAACGACTTCATTTTAAATTTGGATCAGTAGGTTATATCAGCTCAACTTTGAAACGTAAAGGTAGAGAAGATTATACTGATACATATGAATCTTTAGATTGGGATAATTATACAGCAAGTAGAATGGGTATAACTGATGAATACACTCATACAGTACCAGCGTATGAAAGAAATACAAATTTAACAGTAGAACTTAAATCTTCTCATCCATCTCCAGCGACATTACATTCACTGGTTTGGGAAGGGGATTACAATAATAGATATTATCAACGTGTTTAAGTATCTTCACCCTGCTACAATGGAGGCTGCCATAGAGGTGGCCTCTAACTTATTACCAGCTGATTATCAAGAAGCTGTTGAAGGACATGGTATTAACCCTATTCTTCATATACCATTAAGTATTTTATCAGGAGACCATGTACACTTTACAACGCCATCTGGCAAGACTGCCTGTGTCGGCGGTGTCGGAGACGATGGTCAACTATGGATGTTATCTACTCCCGCTGTGGATGAAGTTCCAAGGATTTTTCTTAGAGAAACTAAACGCTGGGTTGACACTCGCCCTCATAAACTTCTCTGGAATATAGTAGATAAACGTAATACCAAACATATCAAGTACTTAAAATATTTGGGTGTAACCTTTCTCAGAGAGATTATACATGGTCCAAATAACTTACCATTTATAGAATTTTGTAAAATCAATGTGCGTCCCATTAGCGCTAGGAGCTCTAGGAGCTAGTGCAGGAACTACTGCAGCAGTAACTACAGGATTAAGCCTAGCAAAAACAGTCGGTGGTTTTATTGGCGGAAGTAGGGCAACGAATAAAGCTAACAGAGCCCTATTAAAACAACATCGATATGATGTTAAAGCATATCAAAACGCCTTTAAACGAGATGTCGCAGCATGGAAAGATGATGTCAGTAACAATGAAATTGCTATTGATCAATCTTTTAAAGATGCGATGCTTAAACTAGCTCAAGAAGATTTAGCCATCTGGAAATCAGCTGGTCAGAAATCTCTAAAAGAACAAGAGTCTTATGTAGCATTAATACAAGGCTCAGGCGGAGCCCACGAGCAATTAGGACGGAGATCTAAAGCTTCAGTTTCCAGGAAGAAAGCTGTAGATGCACACGGTGGTAGGATGGCTCAACTTTCTTTCGCTATGAGTTCAGCACTTAGTGAAGCAGATATGCGTAGAGATTTCTATGATAGTAAATACCAAGATACATTATATCAGAAAAATATAGATACAATAACAGGTAGACCACAAGCTGGTCCTCCCCCACCACCACCTAAATTAAAGAAACAACCTAAGTTCCCTTGGATGCAAGTTGCTGGGGATGTTCTTGGTGGTGTTATGCAGTTTAATAAATTAAAAGCACCTGCGTCTGGTGCGTCTGGTGGAATGGGTTTGTTTGGTAGTTCTGAAGGACAAGCAGCTGCTAATTCTTTAGCAGGTGGAGGTTCTTCTGGTTTCAAATTTCCCTCTCAATCACTCTTACCTAGTTATGGTTATCAAGGCGGTGGCAAAGTAGGCCCTAACATATTTTCACAAACTGGGTCAGGTGCTGGTGATTCCTATCTTTCTATGTTTAATCCATTCAAACTTCCAGGACTATAAGTAAATGAGTAATTTAAGAAACGTCCTAGCTAGACAGGAGTCCGCTGAGAACAAAGCATTTAGTTTAGCAAAAACAGGGTTATCGAATGAAGCCAGGTGGTATGAAGATGATGTTAAACTTCAACTAAAGCAATTATCTAATTTCTCTAATACCTTATCCCAAGCTGTTGTTGAAGAACGCAAACGTGGTATTATAGATGAACGTGCTGAAGGTGCTGCAGCTTGGGAAGAGCAACAGTTCTCAGCAGAAGAAATCAGTTTCTATAACGAAGGTAAAGAAGCTTTAAGAGATAACAAGATAAAAGGTGATAATGTTAGTCAAGAGATAAGTGACAACGGTGGTACTTTTCAACAAGCTGAAGAACCTAAAAAATTAACAGGGTGGGGTTTATACGAATTCACTCGTAGAAAAGCAGCATCTGGTGCTGAGAATTATCAGGGTTGGATGGAAGGTCAGATGTCCACCAACGAAGATCTTCAACTATCATGGACTAATGAAGCTGGAGAACAAGAGAATTTTACACCTAATACAGCTAAAACTTTAGAACAAAAATCTATAGCTATGCGTGCTTTACGCAAAAAGTATTTTATGGATACTGGATTAGCTAATGTAAATAAAGTTTTATTAGCTGATGTAGCTTACCCTACAATGAGTAAAGCTTCAGCTGCTATAATGGCTAAATACCGTGAAGAAGATGCTGTTGAAAAATCTCAAGTAAGGTACGAAGAAGCATTAGCAAACTTCGAAGATACTAAAGATTTTGGTGTATTATTAAGTAGCTTGTGGACTTTACGTGATCCTAAAAATCCTGGTAGAACATTTAATAGAGCAGGAGCATTAGATGAAGCAGAAAGCATAATTAAAAAAATGGCTGATGCTGGCCTAATACTACCTAGCGATGTTGATAATATTGCCACACAAAAAATAACTATCAACGGTAAAGAAACTACAGTTGGTAAACAGTGGCCTGGTAGGATGTTAAGGCTTAAGGAAGATGTACAAGAAGCAAGGAATGCAAACACTAAATTAAAGTTAGAGAATAGGCAAGATTCAGCTAATCAGATAAGAGATACTTTCCATGATTGGGTAGAAGAGAAAAAAGAAAAAGGAGAAGATATAACTGAAGACGAATTACGTCACTGGAGGAAGCGTTATAGAGAAGAGACAGGTATGAAAGATCCTACATGGCTTAAGGATTTTCAAACTACTCAAGAACGCTTAGATGAACTAGATAAAGAACGTTTAGATATATTACGTCAAGGTAAAGGTTTCCTAGAGAAAAGTGATTTAACTGGTGTCTCACCTGCAGTTTTTAAATCTTATGCTTCTATACTTACACAAGATAAAACCTTAGCAGATGCAGTAGGTGGAGGAGGGTATAGTAAAAAACGTAATGATTTAGTCAATAAAATGGCTAGACAAGCCGCTAGTTTAGGTGGTGATGATAAAGACACTTATCAATCTAGAGCTGGTTATTATCAAGCTATTGCAGATTTTGATGTAGTATTTAGAGATGCATTAAAAGAAGTAGGAGATCCTAATAAAGCTTTTGCTATAGCACAGCAACATGTCTTTGAGAAATTCAATTTAGATAAAATAGGTCAAGCAGGTAAACCTAGTACTGCTGATAGTGATTATTTTAAAATAGCTGTACCTAGTAAAGAAGATAGGGCTCAAGCTAATATACTTATAACAGCTGGTATAGATCAAATAATAGGTACAGATGTTAAGAATGATACAAAAGAGAAGAAATTAGCATTCTTAAGTAAAGAAGGTTATAAATTACCAGGTAGTGATTTCGCTCTTAAAGAAGCTGCACAATATAAAACAGCCACAGAAAGAGGTCAATCAGCTACTATACCTTGGTACTATACAAGATTAGCTAGAAAATTTCCTAAACTTTCTGGATGGGAAATAATGAATGCACAATTAATAGCTACTACAGGAGAAGGTTTAGGAATTAAACCACCTCCAATTACAGCTGCTCAGAATATCAAAGCTATTGATAGAAAATTAGGAGCATTAAAAACCCAACAAAGTGTCAAACAAGCAATTATGGACATAGAAGATTTTTATGACTTACTCAACAACCTCCCAACCTCCCAATAATTATCAACTACCTTTTGTTTCACGATGGGATAGGCCAGAAAATATGTTTCCAGGTGTAAATCCTTTACCACCTATCTTACCTGATTTAAAACAAAATGAAAGTTTATCCTTACAACATATTAGAAAATATGAATCTGATGCTACAGGTGGTTATAATGCTGTCAATCAAGGTGGTGCTGAAGGTGGTACAAAGGTACTAGGTTATTATGGTCCCTTTGGCGGTCATGAAAAACATAAGGGCAGAGAACTTACTAATTTAACTTTAGCTGAAATACAAGCATTACAAGATGATACTGGTTACGCTTATGATGAACCAGGATGGCAACGTTGGTATAATGATGGTAAGTTAAATGCAGTTGGTGCTTACCAATTCAATAAACCTACCTTATCAGATTTAATTGAGAAATCAAAATTACCACCATATACAAAATTCACTCCTGCAGTTCAAGATTATCTAGGAATAATGCTTCTAAGGGAGCGTGGTGTACAACCATGGGTAGGGCCTTTTAATAAGGCAAATCCACAAGAATTACTAGAGATTGAAGCAGGGAGAACATCAACTGAGGTTGAACCCTAATGGAAGAAAATGATGTATTAAATGAACTTAATGTTCAACCAGAAATTGGTAATCTAGAAGATTATGAACCAGTTAATGTTGATGATCCTGATATCAATTGGTTACAAAACAAATTAAAAGAAGGAAAGGAGGAATCTACTGAAGGTTTGATAGAACCACCAGCACCTGTAGATCCTAAAGAAGGTGAAGCTCCTACAGATGGACCACCTTTGCCTGAATTAAATAGAGAAACAGGAACACCACCACCAAGAACACCATTAAAAAATCAAGTCTCTGAAGCATCAAAAGATTTACAAACAGCACAAGAAGGTGCTGCTGCGGTAATACAAGAGGGTAGAAGAGATACTCAATTACTACCAACACGTGAAAATGAGCCTTTATTTGATACACTAAGGTTAGATATACCTCTAAGTGAAAAAGAATTACATGGTGCCAAGCTTTATGCACACCAATACGCAAAAGAACATCCAGAGATATATGATAGAAACGGCGACGGTGTTGTTGATTTAAGAGACGACCCTCTTAATACATGGCTTCAAAGAAGAGCTGCTTTACTACCTGCAGATAAACGTGAATTTGACGATCACTTACATATGCTTGGTAGGTCTAGTTCATGGGGTGCTCTTACAATGCTTCGTAGTGCATTCTCAGCTTATACTGAATCTAAAGATGCAGCTAGTGGTGAAATGTATGTAGTTGATGAGCAAGCTTATCGGACTAGTACAGGACCAACAACTGGTAAAGATGTAGGACCAGGTGGTGAGATTTTAGATGAAAAATATATACCAAATAATTGGGATCCTTTAGGTTTAAATGATTTAAAAGCTCCAACATATTATTCTTGGTATCAACCGTTTGTAGACGAAATAACACACTATTTACTACCTTATGTTTTATTAAGAGGAGCTGGTGCTAAAGCAGGTGTAACTCAACAATTAGGTTTAAAGCCTGCTGTTTCAACTGGTAAATGGCAAGGGTTAGCACACTACCTTAAAAATATAGCAGCACCAAACGTTGGTAGAGAGATAGGTACTTCACTTTTATATGAAACACCTGTATCAATTATATCAGAAAGAAGTAGAAGAAGGCACACACTTGCTAATTTACCTCACGATTGGTTATCTAAAACTGATCATAAAGGTGTAAGTGGTTTCGTTAAAAGGGTGCCTTGGTTAGAAGAAGCTTTTAGAGCAATTGCTGTTCAAGATGATGATAATCCTTTGCTTATTCAAGCTAAGAATATCTTCGAAGAAATAGGTATAATGTCACAACTAGAGGGACTTTGGGGATTTTTAGGTGGAGCCAAAGGTTTTGCAAAACATAAACTGAAGCTTGATAATGTTACTGAGCAAATTGTTGAAAAAGGCGCTAAAGAATTAGACGATGCCATACCTTATGAAAGACCTTTAACTTCAGAGAACCGTCAAAAAACAGCAGCAGCTGGTGATGCTATAGGAGAAATAAGTCCTGAAGAATCAGTACCTTCTATTGCAGACACTGAAAATTTACCACCTTCTAAATTTAGAGGACATAAAAACCAACCTTTTGCAGATCCAGGACAAGGAGCACCTAACTCAACAGGCAGTGCTGAGAATATTAGACGACAACTTAATCGTATAGACGAAAGTCTAGGTCAAAAAGGATCTACGGATTCTGTTATGACGCCTACCCAAGCCGAAAGAATGGCAGATATCAGCGGTATGGAACCTGGCTTATTGAAAGAAAAAGCTAGGGAATTACTAGGTGATATAAGATTTCAACAGATGTTGAATGATGCTAAGAGGACTAGAAAATCATTTAGGCAACTATTCGAACCTGCTTATAAAAGAATGCAGGAAGTTATGGGACGTGATGCTGCAGGCATGACAGCTGATGAATTCTGGAATCCAATAGAATCTAGGCTAAAAGAACGTTTTGTTACTGACAATGTTGGTTATGAAACTTGGGCTATGGAAAATGTTTTAGCAGCGGACCTTGTGAATGCTGCACTATTCAAGCAGTTACGTGATGTAGCTACGGCTACAAAAGAGCTAAAAGATATAACTGATATATTTGCTGTTGATGGTCCAATGAAGACTATCGCTGACCGTTTGGTCGTTGGACTAACAAATGTTAAACGATCAAGATATCTAATTTCTACGGATTTTAGTAAACTAAAAGGTCCAAAAGCAGCAACTACAGCAATAGCCGAACGTACAGCTGAATTACATGATGAAACAGTCGATGGTGTCCGTCTAATGATGCAATTCTTGAAGGAGAGTGATTCTCCTGCACTTGCAGATGGTATACTTGAAGTCTTCTCGATGTCTAATAAAATTCAAAGTTGGCAAGATTTTGATAAATGGATGAGGGCTAAACTAAGAGGCGGAGAATTCGCTGGTAAGACAGATAGTGGAGCACTTCTAAGGGAACTACAAGGAGTGATGGTTAACAGCATCCTGAGCGGCCCTAAGACGCCTCTCAGAGCGTTAATGGGAACAGCTGCTAACTCATACCTTAACTCTGTTAATACTGTTATAGGAGGAGCTGCTAGAGCACCATTTATTGGTGATACTAGAAGTGTAAGAGCAGCTACTCATAATCTAGTTGGTATGTTTGAGTTGATCCCTGATGCTTGGAAAATATTTAGATCTAACATGGATGCTAACTTTAGTGGTGATATAGCAACCATTAAAACAAGGTTCAGTGAAAGAAGTAGATTTGAAAATAATTTTGAATTGTTTGGTGAATGGGCTGAGAGAAGCGGAAATGATTACGATAAGATGGCATTTAGAATTGCTAATACAGCCTATAAACTTAACAATAATAGACTAGCTACATGGGGCCCTAGAACTTTAGCATCAATAGACCAGACATTTGAATGGTTAATGGCTAATGCTAGATCAAAAGAACTAGGATATAGAGAAGTTATGCAAAAGATGGATGACGGTATTTTCCAAGACTGGACTCCACAACTTCTTAAAGAAGCTCAAGATAAACATTATGCTAGATTATTAGATGAAGATGGTAATATAGATATAACAAAAGATCTTTTCTTAGAACAACAGTTTAGAGAAGTTACTTTAACTTCAGAGCTTAAAGGATTTTCTAAAAAATTAGAAGGTATAATGAGCTCCACACCTTGGGCTAAACCATTCTTCTTATTCGCTAGAACTGGTATCAATGGAATAGGATTGAGTATTAAGAATGCTCCTATTATCGGAGCTTTAGTTAAAGATAGCACTGAAATACTATCAGCTACAGCTAAGGATATAGATTCAGGTAATCTTCTAAAACATGGTATTGAGAATGTAGCCGATTTACAACAAGCTAAAAACCTCATTATAGGACGTCAGATTGTAGGAAATGCTGTTACTATGATGGCTGGTATGGCATATCTAAACGGCAGGCTGACTGGTAATGGTCCTCAAGACCGTCAATTACGTGAAACATGGAGGCAGAGTGGTGCATGGCAACCTAGAAGTCTTAGAGTTGGTAACGTTTGGGTAAGTTATGATTCATTAGAACCTTTCAATGTACTACTAGCTGCTATAGCTGACGCTGGTGATAACCAAGCTTTGATGGGTCCGCAGTGGTCTCAAGATAAACTTACAACAATATCATTTGCAATTGGACAAGGGATTGTTAATAAGTCTTATATGCAAGGCTTGACTCAATTAGTTGACTTATTATCTTTAGATCCATCTACTAGTAATGGTAAGATTATAGGAAATATGATGAATAATTCACTACCATTAGGTGGTGCAAGACTAGCTATGGGTCAATTCTTAAATCCTGTAATGAAGGAAGTTAATAACAGTATAGTTGAATCTATTAGAAACCGTAATCTATACGCAGAAATACTACCTGGAGATGATTTACCTGTTAAGTATGATATGCTTAATGGTGAACCTCTTAGGGATTGGAATTTCATGGAAAGGATGTGGAATACTCTAAGTCCAGTACAGTTGAAAATAGCTTCTGGACCTGGTAGAACACTTCTATGGAATAGTAATTATGACTTAAGACTTTCTATTTATAGTGCTCCTAATAATGGACCAGATTTATCAGACTCTCCTGCTGTAAGATCTGAGTTTATGAGACTTATAGGTAAACAAAATATAGAAAACCAATTAAATGCTTTAGCTTCTAGACCAGAAGTAATAGCTTCTGTACGTCAAATGAAGCATGATCTTAAAAACGGTAACGATCATTTAGATCCTATGAAAGCTTATGCACATAACAAATTAATTAAAAATATATTTGAAAGAGCTAGAAAAAAAGCTTGGGCTCAATTGGTGCAAACTGGAAATCCTGATGTTCTTAGATTAATAAATGAGCAGAAGGAAGAAGTAATGCAAACTAGAACAAGACGTAATCAAACTAGTGGTATAACTTTCTATAATAAAACAGCACCTACAGAAGAAATTTTAAATCTACCCGTCAAATAACCCATTATAAATTATGGTATGGACCGCAAAGACAACTGAAGAATTCAAGAATGGGAATAATAGTAATAAAGATTTTACATTTAATTTCCCATATTTACAAACTGAAGATGTTAAAGTCCAACTTCTAACCAATGGCCTTTGGGTAGATAATACAGCTTGGACTTTTAAAGAAGACAACGAAATAACCTTTACGACGGCCCCACCTACAGGAACAGGGAATGTAAGGATATATAGAGATACAGAGGTAGATACAGCTAAGGCAGTTTATGCTGCTGGGTCTTCTGTACGTGCTAAGGATTTGAATGATAACCAAGATCAAGCCTTATACGTAGCACAAGAAATACAGTTCAACAAAATACTCACTGATGATATCAGAGATGGTGTTATAACAAGTGATAAATTAGCTGATAATATAGACATAGCTGGTACTTTAGATGTTACAAGCACTACAACATTAGATAGCACACTTACTGTTGCAGGCGATACTACAGTTGCTAGTGATATTATCCTAAAAGCTGATAACAAACATCTTGCAGTTAAAAACGCTGCTGGTACTAATAAATTCCTAGTAAATAGCGCTACTGGTAATACTACAGTTTATGGTTATGTAGATGTTGCTACTGACTTAAATGTAGCTGGTACTACAAACCTATCAGGAACTTTAAACGCTAATGGTGGTATTGCATGTGATACAAATAAATTTACTGTAGCAGATTCAACTGGTAATACAGCTATTGCTGGTAACTTAGATGTAGACGGTGCTACAACACTGGACGGTACAACTGTAGATGGCGTCTTAGATGTCAATGGTAGCGCAACAATCGATAATGTCCAAGTTAATGGAAATGAGATTGATACTACTAGTGGTGGTTTAACCGTTGATTCAGCTAGCGGTACTACTACAATTGACGATAAACTTCTAATAACTGCTGGAAGTAATTCTGATCCTAATGATATAAGAGCTCTTGACCCTGTCACTAGCAAAGGTGCTTGTGGTATGGATCAATATGGATTCTGGGCCGCTGATAATCAGTCGTTTGGCGTCGGAATGAATCCCGATGATGGCTTAGATTATGATGGAGAATACCGTGGTGATGGTACTAATAGTTACATTGATGCTTATGCAGATCAAAATATAAATTTAAGAACTACAAACACTGGAAGTGAAGTAAGAATATCTAAACAGGTTGGTGGACCTGTATCAAACGAATCTAGTGATGAGTTGATGATTCGTGGTGTCGCAGATGGTGCTGCTGAATTATACTATGATGGTACTAAACGGGTAGAAACATCATCTACTGGATCAACTCTAACAGGTGATACTACTGTAACAGGTAAAACTATAACTAGTACACTTAAACTTGGTGGTACTGATGTTACATCATCAGCTACTGAACTTAATATCCTAGATGGTAAAACATTTAAAGATACTCTTGGTGGTCAAACACTTGACACAACTAGTGATACAGAGATATGTTCAGCTAAAATTATTAATGCTAGAATTGTTGCTGTAGCTGATTCAGTTGGTGGTTTTAAAGCAATTGCAGATAAAGATAATTTCCCTACATCTCACCCAGATCTTAATAATAACGCTGGTACAGTAATATCTATATCAGATGCTGCTGGTATTTCAGTTAACTCTAGTGGTGTAGGTTCTTTAGCTACAAGAGCTGGTGGATCTGATGCTGTTATAATCAATGGATTCCCTTCTGCAATGAGAGGTGGAGTTACACACGGACCTGCAGATAGACAGGTTGTTAATGCTGATCCATATATAATACCATCTGGTGTAGGTCTTCTTGTTCAAACAACAACTACAGAACATACATACGATTATCATAAGGTACAACCTACTGAATCAGACATTGTAACACTAAATGATACAGTAGAAGACTTCCAAGCTAGATACAGATTAGGTACTTCTAACCCAAATAGTGGTAATCATGAAGGAGATTTATTCTTCAATAAGAGTACCAATAAGATGTTGGTCTATAATGGAAGTGCATGGGTTGATATATCGGTTACAGGTAATTTCTTCCAAACTACAACTACATCAAAAGGCTCAAACTCAGATACACCTAAAGGTGGTAGTGCATCCTTTAACAGTGAAGCTCAGAAGTTTGGTTTAAATTTAAGTTCTGATCAACTACCTGAAAGTCCTTACCAACTAATTATAAGTGTTAATGGTGTTATTCAGAAACCTAATGCTGGTACTTCTGTTCCTGCTGAAGGTTTTGCTTGGGATGCTGCTAGTGAAACACTTACATTCGCTACAGCTATAGCAACAGGTACTCCATACTTCATAACTGTATGTGGTAGTAATGTAAACACAGCTAATATAGCTAATAATTCAGTAACATTAGGGCACTTAGAAGACGGTACATCAAGTAATAATGGTAAATTCCTTAGAGCTAATAACGGTGCTGATCCTAGTTGGGAAACAGTAGCAAATGCGGCTGGTTCTAACTACCAATTCCAGTATAATAATGGTGGAACAGCCTTTGGTGGAACAGCTTGTATGTTCTACGATCATGATGGAAACCTTTCTGGAACTGGATACCCTAATACGGATGCAGGTGATATTGTTTTTAAAAGCGATGACGAAGTTGAGTACACTTACTATGATAAATCACATGGTAACTGGAGGAATTCTGATAGAGTAGGGTCAATATTTGGTAATGACTCTGACATGGTCATATACCATTGGACTGATGATAAAAACTATATTTCATCATACAATGGACGAGAACTAAGAATCGATAATGCTGAAGATAATGAGGACATGATCAAGGCTATCCCTGGATCTTCTGTTGCTCTTTATGAAAATGGTAATATATCTCTTTCTACAACTCTAGGGGGTTCAATTAACTGGGGCCAAGCTGCTGTTGGTGGCGGTGTAACTTTTATGGAAGGTTCTGATAACGGAACTCACCACTTTACACTTTACGGACCAGCTTCTATAGCTTCAAGTTTCTGGCTGGTTATGCCAGGTGCAGCTCCTGGTACAGGTAAGTATCTGAAATCTGGATCAAGTACTGCTACTAATCTTGAATGGGGTGATGCTGATGCTTCACCTACCACAGCTCAAGGTGACATAATCTTTAGAGGAGCTAGTGCTGACGAAAGACTTGCAAAAGGAACAGCAGGCCAAGTTCTAAAGATGAACTCTGGTGCTACTGCACCTGAATGGGGAGCCGCTAGTTCTGGTACTATCACAGCTCTTAACAACCAAGCTGCAAATAGACTCACTACAATCGGTGCTTCAACAACCGAACTAGATGGTGAAGCTAACCTTACATTTGATGGATCTACCTTAGCTGTAACAGGTAATCAAACAGTTTCAACGACATTAGCAGCAACGGGTCAAATCACAGGTCGAGGATTTGAATGTCCCGCAACAGTCACTGATGATTGGGCAATAGCAGCAGGTAACAACGCAATGTTCCCTGGACCAATGACAGTCGCAGCTAACAAAACCGTTACTGTCCCTGCAAATAGAACACTTACTATAGTTTAAACTATGGCATTAACAATTAATGGAACAGATGGTATTGAAACCAATACCGATACAGGAAAAATAAAAGTAGGTACTCATGATGATCTCCAAATTTTGCATGATGGATCTAATTCATATGTAAAGCATAACGGAGAAGGTCATTTCTATGTCCAAACATCTGAAGCAGGAGTAGAAGATTTATATCTACAAGCTGGTAATGATGTTTATATAAGAGTTCAAACTGGTGAAACGGCTGTAAAAGCTATAGGTGACGGAGGCGTAGAACTCTATCATGATAACAATAAGAAGATTGAAACAACTACCAACGGTGTAACAGTAACAGGTAGGATCGATGCTGCAGCTGATAGTGCACACGATATCGGTACTACTGGTGTTAGATTTGCTAACGCTTATGTAGATACTTACTACGGAGATGGGTCAAATCTAACTGGTGTATCTGGTGGTTTATCTAACAGTACGACAGGTTCTGATAACGTCTTAGGAGGTACTAATGCAGGTGCAGATTTACAAGCAGGAGCACTAAGAAATACCTTCATCGGCTCTTCTGCTGGACGTTATGTAACAACCGGCGATGATAATATTGCTATTGGATCTTCAGCTTTCATTGGAACTAATGCCGCTGCAGTGACTGGTAATCAGAACGTATGTGTCGGAAGTTATACAGGTGATGCAATGACATCAGGTTCTGATAATGTATGTGTTGGCTATGCTGCTGGTACTTCGTTAACTACAGGCGGTGGAAATGTATTTGTGGGTGATGATGCTGGTGCAGCGACAAATACCGGTGGTTCTAACATAGCTATAGGTAGAAATGCTTTAAAAGTAAGTACCTATAGAAATACTTGTGTTGCTGTTGGAGAAGGAGCATTAGCGAGTATGACCGATGGATACAGTAATGTTGCTGTAGGTGGTTATGCTTTAACTGATTGCGAAGCTGGATATCAGAACACAGCTTTGGGCGAACATGCAGGAAGATATATCACTTCTGGCGATTATAATGTTTGCTTAGGTAGATATGGAGGCGCTGGTATTACCGAGGGTAATAATAATGTTGCTATAGGACCATACGCTTTAATGGGTACAGTTACTGGTAGTAACAATATTGGTGTAGGTTATGAAGCATTGAATGATGTGACAAGTGGCCATACTAATACTGGTGTCGGTTACCAAGCAGGTGACGTAATTATTACTGGTTATAACAATACTTGTCTTGGAAATGGAGCCGATACAACATCAGATGCATCTACAAACCAATTTGTTTTAGGTAACTCAAGTGTAAGCCTTTTACGTTGTCAACAAACTTCTATTACTGCTTTATCTGATGAAAGGGATAAAACTGATATAACTGATCTATCTCTTGGTCTTAGTTTCTTAAAAAAAATACGTCCAGTTAAATTTAAGTGGGATACTAGAGAAGGAAAAGCAAGGGTTGCAGCAGATCCCCCAGAACCGCCATTGGATAGAGATGGAACGTATGAAGCAGGTTTTATTGCACAAGAATTACAGAAAGTAGAGAATGATGAAGGAGTAGCAAGTTGGATGAAATTAGTTCATGATGAAAATCCTGAACGATTAGAAGCGACTCCTGGTAATTTACTTCCAGTACTAGTTAATGCAATAAAAGAACTCTCAACTAAAAATGATGCACTAGAGGCACGTATCGCAACACTGGAGGCAGGCTAATGGCTGAAATAAAAATAAAGGGAACATCATCTGGTCATGTTTCCTTAAAAGCTCCTCCAAGTCCTAACGTAGAATTCACTTTACCTGCAGCTGATGGTAGCTCAGGTCAATACTTAAAAACAGATGGTAGTGCAACTCTTAGTTTTGGTACTGTATCAGGTGGAGTAGATGTAGCAGATGCGGGTAATGCTAACAGCGATTACTTCCTATCAATGTCTACTGCTGCAAGTCAGACAGCGGGAAGTTTAAAAAGTGATGCTGCATTGTTATATAATCCAGCAAATGATGAACTTAAAGTAAACGGAAATAGTATAACTAGTACTATATTTAGAGGATCTGGTGGTACAGGTACACTTACCAATACAAACAACTCTTCTACTTGTGCAGTTATAACTACGGATAAAATTGAACTGAAAGGTAATATAAAAGAAAATATAGTGATGGATAGTGGTAAAGGTATTGACTTTGCCGCTGAAACACCATCTGGAACTGGCTCTGCTAATACCCTTTTGGACGATTATGAAGAGGGAACATGGACACCTACTCTAGAATTCAGTGGTAATTCTGTAGGTATTACTTATGCTAGTGGTGGTCAGCAAGGAGATTATACAAAAGTTGGTAGGCAAGTTACAGTACATGCACACTTCCAATTAACTAGTAAAGGTAGTAGCACTGGTTGGGCTAGACTTAAAGGTCTGCCATTCACTGTTGGTGTTAGAGGATCTGGTAGTTTAGGTTATTATGATAATTTTGATTCTTCTATTGATGGAGCGATGCAATTCTTAGCTACAAGTACTAATGATATAGTACTGCAAGAAACATCTTCAGTAAATGCTTCAAGTTTAGCAGATACTCATTTCGAGAATGCTACCAGATTTTATTTTACTATGACTTACGAAACGGCTACATAATTATGAGTAAATTAAAAACAAACACCATCCAACACGTAGATGGTACTCAAGATAATATTACTTTAGGTAATAGTAAGCAGGTAACAGTAGAAGGTGATTTTACAGCTAAAGGACTTGCTTATCCTACAGCCGATGGGTCTGATGGGCAATTTATAAAAACAAATGGTAGTGGAACATTGAGTTTCGGTTCTGCCGCAGCAGGTGTAACATTAGCAAATGGCGTTGCTGATAGAATAGTAACAGCAGATGGAGCTAGTTCATTAAATGCTGAAACTAACCTTACTTATGCTACTAATTTAACTATCACTAATGGTAGTTTTTATGTTGGATCTAGTGGGCATGGTCTTGACTTTAGTCTTACTGGTCAGCAAGGAGGTATGACAAGTGAAAGGTTAACTAATTATGAAGAAGGTACATTCACTGTTGAAGTTCAAAATGGTTGGGGTATATTAAACCCAGTTTATTCTCATAACACATGTAGATATACAATAGTTGGACGACTGGTTCACTGTTTTGGAAGACTGCAGCTTAGTGCTGGTTCTGAAAATAGTAACCAAATTTATATAACAGGATTTCCTTTCGTAGCAGCTAACTGGGCTAGTCAGCACTATCCAATGGCAACCGGATTCTTTAATTCTGCAGATGATCACGGACAGCACTTTGCTGGACATATAAGTCCTAACTCAACCTATCTTTATTTCCACGAACAAACCTCAACAGGTTTATCAAATGTAAATGGTGATGAGATTGGTGATACGTTTGATCTTATGTTCTCGATAACTTACCAAACCTAGTCAGACCACTCGCTATGTCTTAAAACTAAGCGCCTAAACCTATTATATTCGGAGAATATCCTTAATGGCACTTACAAAAACTATAGAAGAAGATAAAATTGAAGTTGTTGGTGAATATAAACAAGTCCAAGTAAGAACAGCTACAGTAATTAAAGAAGATGGGACTGAACTTTCTCGTTCATTTCATCGCAAGGCTCTATCACCAGGGTATTTAGATCCTTCTGATAATTTTATAGATACAGATCTTAGTGGAGAATCTGCTGAAGTACGCGGTATTGCAAATTCTGTATGGAGTTCAGCAGTAAAAGATGCTTGGAAAGCTAAACTAATTGCAGATAAAACTATTTAATTATGGCACAAACAACAATCACTAGTGCTGGTATTAAAGATGATGCTATAGTTAACGCTGATATTAAATCTGATGCTGCAATAGCAGGTAGTAAATTAGCTGATGATTCAATTGATGAAGCTAAACTAGATATACATGATGCTCCTGCAGCAGGTGAATTCTTAGGATTCACTTCTAATGGAATGGAGTGGGTTAATGGTAACACCACAGTTGCAGATAATACAGTTTCAGGTGCTGCGATAGCACTTGGATCTGATGCTGCTGGTGATATTATGTACTATAATGGTACAGATTATGTCAGATTACCAAAAGGTGATGATGGAAAAGTACTTAAATTAGCTAGTGGTGTACCTTCTTGGAGTACAGAAAGTATTACACAGACTAAAGGTACTTGGACTCCAGAATTTACAAACTTTGGATCTCCCACTTATGTATCAAGAGAAGGTGGTTGGATTCGTACAGGAGATTTACTTGTAGTTAATTTCTATATCAACTATACTGGAGGTACTTGTAGTAGCACATCTTATATCGGTCCTCTGCCTGTTGCTGTAGGAGATGAAGCTAAAGAGGTAACAGGATTTGTTTCAGTATCTACTACCAATACAAATGGAGAAGAGAATAAAACTTATCTATTACAACCAACTTCTGCCTCTACTACTGGATTCATGTTCCACCCTATCAGGGACAATTTAACAGCAGCACAAATACAAGGAACAATAAATATAATCCTAGGTGTCTAGTATAAACCTCCCACGCCCTAATCTACCCAAAAGTCTATACATCCCTCAGATGTACCTAAGACAGCCTACAGCAGACGTTCCGGCCTTCAAGCCTATGATCGTACCCCCAGCTGATTTAGAGCGTCCTGAGGAGACTGAGGCAGAGGAGAGTGAAAAGACAGAACAACCGGAACAACCCACTCTAAAAATACCTGTTATTGATATACAGATGCCAGTACCTGAAACAGCGGTAGTGGTAACTGCAGTAACAACAGCTGTAATAGCAGTAACAACAACAACTGTTACTCAATCTTTATTCGAGCCTATTAAAAAGAAGGTTCAGAAACAACTACAAGCTAAAGTTAACAAATGGAAGGAAAACCGGAAGAAGAAAAAAGAGGACTCATCGACCGAATCAAAGGAAAACGAGGAGAGTTCGAAGAAGAGCAAATAGCTCTACTTTCTACTATGGTCAGACTTGGCGTAGTTGTCTGGGCTGGTTTTATAATAACCCTCAATTACGTTGAGCTACCTGGGAATATTATTAAGAAATCTGGCAGTTCGGATATCACGTTCGTTGCTAGTATATTTACGGGAGCCCTGGCCAGTTTTGGCTTGAACACAGCTAACTCTAAAGGAAAAGGCACACCTGTAAACTGCCCTATGGTAAAGAAAAAAGAATGAAGAAATGGCTTTTACTCTTACTTCTAGCATTTCCTGCTGGAGTAAGAGCAGAGTTAGTCACGCCTCAGTTCACCCAAGGCAGTATGAACTCAACCACTACAACGACCCAAGAGATCACCGAGACAATCGAGATCACAACCTATGGGTCTGCATTAAACAAATGGTCAGGAGACAACATAACCCACACCTCAACGTCTTCAGGCGGAA
>VTLG01014087.1_pt1 | contig 22775 bp, 17 predicted proteins | sample 4694571 | NCBI WGS metagenome assembly VTLG01 (sample SAMN12604809, study PRJNA352737) | marine metagenome | biome: ENVO:00000447; feature: ENVO:00000209|ENVO:00000569|ENVO:01000036; material: ENVO:00002151; isolation source: viral sequences binned using virsorter ...
GTGAAAGACTTCGCATCAAATCAGATGGTAATATTGGTATAGGAACTAATACTGCAACATCAAAACTTGAAATTTTTGCTCCTCCTCTAAATGCAACTACTGTTAATACAACTACTTGCAAGCAATTAGGTCTTTGGATAAATCCTTCTGGTACTGGAGATAACACTACAGGAAATATCTATAATGGAATAGCTCTTTCAGATGGATTTGCAGGTTTATATGGATATGACGCTGGAGCAAGTGCAGCTACAGGTTTAGGATTTTTCACTGGTAATGCATCTGCTGTTGCTGAAAGACTTCGCATCACATCAGATGGTGCAGTTGGTATAAATTCAGCAACTCCAACAGCAAATTATAAATTAGATGTTAATGGTGATTTATCTCTTGGTGAGTGGAAAGGAGTATCTAATACTTACATAGATCAAAAACAAGATGGTGATTTACATCTCATTAATAGTGGAAGAACTGCTAATGGTGCTAGTGGATCTCCAGGTACAGCTGGTGTAGGAATAAACAGATTTAATAATATTTCTGGTGATACTACTCTGTTTAGAGACTTTGCTGTTTATAATGGTAAGGACTCAAAGGTTTTAGTTGTTGATGGTTCTGCATCTGCAGTAGGTATCGGAACTGATTCTCCAGATTTAGATTTACATGTTAAAGACGCATCTGGTCAATGTGGTGTTTGGGTAGAAGGTAATGATGGTGGTGCTGGTGCATATATTCTACTTAAAAATAATAGCACAGCTTCAAATCCAAAAACATATGTTGGTGGAGTAGATGCTGGTGGTCAAGGAACTTCTCAGGTAGAGTTTCATAATTTGGATAATGGTACTAATGAAGGTGCATTGTCACTACACACTAGACCTGCTAGTGGTTCGATGCAAGAAAGACTTCGCCTTACATCAGGAGTTGTTGCATCATTTGGAAACTCTTCTCCACCTGCTTGGGCAAATGATACAGGATATTATAATATTCAATTAGGAAAGACTGGATTTTTAAGAGCTGATACTGATAGTACGAATACTTTCATGACAATTGGGCAAAATGCCTATAAAGATTCTGGTGGATGGAAATATGCCGTAACTGCTGGTGCATCAAGTATCTTCCAACAGGGTGGTACTATTGTATTTGAGACGGCAGCTTCAGGATCTGCTGGTAATGCATTATCTCTTACAAAAAAACTTCAAATCACATCAGGTGGTAATGTAAACATAGGTGGTAATTATACACAAACAACCTATACAATGAGAGTGACTGGTTCATTCGCTGCAACAACCAAGTCATTCGTAATTGATCACCCAACAAAAGAGAACCATAAGTTAAGATATGCATGTCTTGAGGGCCCTGAGAACTCAGTCTATATTCGAGGTCGATCATCAGATTCTGTAATTGAACTACCAGACTACTGGGTTGGTCTTGTACATGAGGATTCAATTACTGTGAATGTTACACCTATTGGTAACAAGAATGTATGGGTAGAATCAATAAATAATAACAGCGTTACTATAGGTTCTGATGATTCTACAGAGTATTTCTATACCGTATTTGCGGAAAGAAAAGACGTTGAGAAACTTGAAGTAGAGGTGGAGAACTAAAATGGGATTTAACATAGGGACAAAAATAGTAAAAGCAACTGGTGGAAGTATCAGTAGAGTAGGAAGTCATAGAATACATCAGTTTCCAGGTGAATATGTTACTGATGGATTATGTTTATATGTTGATACTGCTCATCATGATTCACTTGATATTCTTAATGAGTCTGGACATGATGCTGGTACGATATATGATTTAAGTGGTAATGGTCGTCATGGCACTATAACTAATATGCCGTATAGTGTGATTAATACTACTCCTTCTTTAAAACATAATGATTTTGGTGGTAATGGTAGTACTATTTCATTTAGTCATGCTGCAACTCCATATACAAATCTTCTTACTACTGAACTTTTAATTAAAGTTATGAACCATCCAGGTGGTAGTTCATATGATAGTTTATGGCAGAAAGGATCAAACTGGAACGCTACAAATACTGATGCAGGATTGCATTTCATATATGGTTCTTTAAGATATCATTTTGGTGATCATTGGCAAGGAAATGGTACAACTCATACTGAAACTAATCTTAATCTAGGTAATTGGTATCATATCGTTACTTCTTCTGAAAATTTACAAGGTAGAAATTCAAGAATGTATGTTAATGGTGTATTAGTAAATGCAAATCCATGTGATGGTAGTGCAGGTAGAGGACCATATACTGGACCTACAAGTGTGGCTGATTTGAAAATTAATTATGGTAGTGGTGGTGGACATAATGGAGAGTTTGGATTGTTTAGAACATATAATCGTCAATTATCTGACGAAGAAGTATTACAGAATTTTAATTCAATAAAAGTAAGAACACTCAGGACACTTTCTAGTAGTAATGTATTTACATTTACACCAACTTGTTCTGGAAATAAAGGAAAAGTAGAAGTTCTGGCTGTTGGTGGTGGTGGATCTGGTGGTAATGATGTTGGTGGAGGAGGAGCAGGTGCAAGGGCTCTTTATAACTCTGCGTTTGATGTGGATTCCAATTCTGCAGTTAGTGTTACTATTGGAGTTGGAGCAACTTCTGCTGATAATAATGTTAATGGACATGGTGGAGATGGAGGAACTACACAGTTTTCTACTCTTAGTGCATTAGGTGGTAATGGAGGAAATGGTAGAACTGGAACTAAATCTACTGCTGGATGGAATGGTGGTGGTGGATCATACAATTATGCAACAGGAGTAACCCCAACTGGTGCTGGTGGAGAAAAGGGACATATTGGAGGAAATACTCATAACTCAAATGCTGAACCATGTGCTTGTGGAGGTGGTGCAGGTGCTGGTAGTGTTGGAGGAAATGGTGTCTCTGGTAAAGCAGGTGCTGGTGGAGATGGAGTAGCATATTCAATTAGTGGAACGAGTAAGTATTATGCTGGTGGTGGAGGAGGTTCCCATTATCAGATTCTTTGGGCAGGAGGACTTAGTGGAAGTAATGTAGGTGGTAGAGGTTCAAGTGGAGCAGAAGGCACACCTGGAAGATTCGCAACTTCTGGAGTACCCAGAACTGGATCTGGAGGTGGTGGAGGATTTTCAACAGGATCTTATAAGTCTGGTGGACAAGGTAGTGAAGGGTGTGTAGTTGTTAGATACCCTGCAGAAGATTATAATATTGAACTACTCATCGTTGCTGGTGGTGGTTCTGGTGGATCTGCTAGTGGTGAAGCTTCTGCTGGTGGAGGAGGTGGAGCAGGTGGACTGCTTTACTATTCAAAAGTACCAGTAAGTTCTGGAAAGAATTATAAAGTATTTGTTGGAGAAGGTGCAGATAAAGTTTCTGCAACTGCAGGAAAGAATGGAAACAATAGTTTCTTTGATGATAAAATTGCCATAGGTGGTGGTGCTGGTGGAATGGGATATGATAGTAATTCTGTTGGTGTTGAAAAAAATGCTGGAAAAGATGGTGGATCTGGTGGTGGAGGAGGATCTAATGCTGGAACTCCTGCTCAAGGATATCAATTAGGAGGAAGTCCAACAGATGGTCAAGGATTTGCTGGTGGAGATGGATCTGATGGATCTGGTGCTGACGGTGCTGGTGGCGGTGGCGGTGCTGGTGCCGTTGGTGGTGATGGTGTAGGTGCAACTGCAACTGCACAAGGTGGTGCTGGTGGTGCAGGATTGGCATATTCAATTACTGGAACTTCTACAACTTATGCTGGAGGTGGAGGTGGCGGTGGTGCTACTGACGATTCTGACTCTGGTGGTGGTGACGGAGGTGCTGGTGGTGGAGGTGATGGTGGTAATTATGGTACTGTTGGTATAGATGCGACTGCAAACACTGGTGGTGGCGGTGGCGGTGCTGGATGTCGTTCTGGTAGTAATCTAAATTCAGGTGATGGTGGAACTGGGATTGTTATTGTTGCTTATAAAGGACCACAAAGAGGAACTGGTGGAGTTGTAAGTACCACTGCAAGAGCAGGATATACTACTCATATATTCTATGGATATCCAAAAGATGGTAGTTCTGGTAATGCCATGAAAAACGCAGCACATTTATTCGTAGCATGATGGAAGATTTTACTGGATTATTTGGTGTTGATGTTGCCATTAAGAAATTGAGACCTGGTGCAGAATTTGCATTGTTGGATACTACTATTATTGAATGGAATTGTCCTAATAATAGTGAACCACCAACTTGGGATGAAATAAAAGAGCAGATTGAAAAGGATATATCTGCAATAAATAGTCCTATCGAGGCATAACTAAATGGCAACTTCTGATAGAGATATAATTATAACCCCGAATAGGAGTCAATCTAATGATCCTAAGATAGAATTTAAGGGTGGTGGAACTGCTACTGGTAGTGCATCAACCATTACAATGGTTGCTCTTGCGAAGACGGCACATGAGGGTGTAGTTGAATTTAAGGCTACAGATGGAGATACGATAGCAGCATTTAGTGAGGTTAATACTGGAACTTTATTTTCTGTATCTGATGATTTGGGAGAAACAAAATTTGAAGTAAATGAAACAGGAGTCATTAATACAAGTTTGAATTCAGGTGCGTTGGGATTACCTGTAGGAACAACAACAGAAAGACCAGAAACTCCAAAAGCAGGATTTACTCGTTGGAATACTAATGCTTCTTCATTGGAAGTTTACACAGGAACATCATGGGTTTCTATTGTATCCGATTACTTTCCATCTGGATCGACAGTATTCGGTTCTGGATCAGGAGCCTGAGGTAATAAGATATGGCATATAATTATCTAAAAAGAACTCCTACTGCTGATGGTAATCGTAGAACTTTTACCTTCTCCTGTTGGTTTAAGAGAAATGGTACTGGTAGTGGACAGGATCAAGGTATTTTTGGTGCTGGATTAGCAGGTGATGCTGATAATAGAACTAATATGACTGCTGCTCAAGAAGATAGGTATAGTCATCAACTTGAGGTAGCTAATACTCGTGACATTCAAGTAACTAATCATGAATTAGCAAGGGATAGTGCTGCATGGCAACATTTAGTATGGAGTTGGGATACTTCTCGTACTGATAGAAAAAGAGTAGAGTTTTATCAGAATGGTGTGTTGATAGATGATTATGATACTGATAATACTATGGTTGGTGATGAGGAAGGTTTTATTAATCATGCAGGGACTCCACATCAAATAGGAAAATTTCCTTGGGCTGCTGATACGGATAGTTCATTAGGTTCTGCTACTGATGCAGGTTGGGGTGACTTTCAAATGTTTGATGCCTATTTGGTAGATGGACAAGATCTTACACCAGATGTATTTGCATATAGTAAAGAGGGATATGGAGGTCGTGCAACTGGTGATAATGGTACTAATTGTAGTAATATTCGTCGGGGTCAATGGGTTCCTAAACCATCAAAAACAGTTATTGCAGATATAACGGATCGCCTTGGTGGATTTGGGTCAAATGGTTTTTATTTACCAATGAACCATATTAATAATCAAGGTGCTGATTTTCATATTACTCCAGATACTATTTTAAAACTTAAGACTGATGAACAACAACCAAAAGCAGAGGTTGATGGTATTCTTGTTCGAGAAGATCCATTTGCAGATAATTTAGAACTGGCAATTGCTGGTTATAAGGATGGATTAGGAAACGGATTTGGTGATTATTCTCATTTAATTAAAGGTTATGGGACTCCTAAAACTGTTACTACATCAGGATCACCAAATCATACAACTGGAAATTCTTATTATGGAAGTGCTATAAATTTTGATGGAACGGATGATAAATTAATATTTGATGGTAATGTAACTAATCCAGGAACTGGAGATTTTACATATGAATTCTGGGTGATGCCACGGGATTGGAGTGGAACTTATACTGGATTAATAACTCTTACTGCTTCTACTGCTCATGACAGATTTGAAACAGCAATTCACAGTAATAACATATATGTGTATACTGCTACTGGAACATGGAGAAATACTGGCATTTCATTACCAAAAGAGCAATGGACTCATGTAGCATTTGAAAGATATAATGGTCATCTTACCATGTATATTAATGGTGCTGCTAGATGGGTCGTTACAAATACTCATAATTATAATGAGGCATTTTCAATAAAACAACAATTTGGATTGCATGGTTCTTCTCATGGAAAATTTGATGGACAGATGCAAGACCTTCGTTGCTATACTGGAATAGCAAAGTATAAAGGTGGTTTTGATTGTGTTAAACCTTGGTATCCAATGTTTGGAAGATTAAGTGAGAAATGGGACTTTGCAGAAAGTGGTAGTCAAAGTGGTTGGTATGGTGATTCACAAGCAGTAATTGGATGGGACTCTGGTGGATATATGACTGTGGATAATGGACCAGATAACACGTTTGCAGCAGCAAGATCATCTATTTGTATAAGTGGACATAAGTATCGTATAACAGGAAGAGTTAAACCATCATTATCAGGTAGTTATACTTTTAGAGTAAGAGCAGGTGGTTCTGGTGTATCGTGGAGTACTACTAGTGGACTTGCTAATAATACATGGGCTCACTTTGATACTGGAATTGTTACTGCCGATGGAGCTAATCTTGAAATTGGATCTAATGCTGGTGGTATAACATATCTTTATTTTGATAATATAGAAATTTACACTTATGATTATCTACCTATCGGTGATAGTGGAAATTCAGGAGATACAGCAGACACTAAAGATTGGAGATCACTAGGTGATACTACAGCAAATAATTTTGCTACTTTTGGTAATAAGTATAGTGGATCATGGTATAATAATAGTGGTGCTGCTGATGCTGCTGTAAGTGTATGGAATGGTGGATTATCAGCAAGAACTACAGGTGATACTGCATCTGCAAGAGGAACTATTGCAGTTAGTAGTGGGAAGTGGTATTGGGAAATTAGAACCGATAGAATACATAGTTCACCAGGATATGGAGTTATAGTTACTGGTGGTGGAAGGAATTCATTTAGCAATGAAGGTGGAGCATCATATGAACCACAGGCAGATAGATATAGACTTGATGCTGCAACTTATTATGATGGAACTGCTGATGTAACAGTCAAAGATGGGCAGATTTGGGCAGCTGCTTTAGATGCAGATAAAGGTGAAGTATCATTTTATGTTGATGGTGTTTTTAAGAGAACTATATATGGATTAAAAGATAATGCCAGAGTTAATGATACTGCGTTATTTACTCCAGACGTATGGACTTGGAATGATGGTGCAAATGCAGATAACCAATATACTATAAACTTTGGACAAAACCCATCCTTCTGTGGACATGCAGTAGCAGGAACAGAAAAGGATGATAGTGGGTATGGAACATTTAGATATAAACCACCTGCTGGATATCTAGCAATGTGTACTGCTAATTTACCAGAACCTTCCATTAAAGATCCTGCTGATTATTATCAAGGACTTTTATATTGTGGATCTGGTCATACAGGTTGGACTAATTCTATTAAAGGACTTAAATTTAAACCAGATTTAGTTTGGCTTAAGAAATTAACTGGTGGATCACAGTATGGATCTATAATTGATTCTCTTCGTGGACCAATAAAGAGAATTGTTCCTGCTGAAGCATTAAATGAGACTACGGTTGATGATGGAATGTTATCATTTGATGAAGGTGGATTCTCTGTTGGGGCAAATAATTTCTTTGATGATGACGGACAAAACTACATTGCATATTGCTGGAAAGCAGGTGGAAATAGTAATACTTATAATATTGATGGAGTGGGATATGCAAATGCAGCAGATGTTAACTTTGATTTAGGATCTATTACACCTACTCGTGCTAGTGTTAATACTAAATCTGGAATTAGTATTGTTTTATATAATCATACTGTAGATTCTTCAAAAACATTTGCTCATGGTCTTACGAAAGCACCAGAGTTTATGATTAATAAGTATCTTACAGCAAATAATACTTATAATTATAATGTATACCATCATGATGGACATGGAAGTGGTGGTGATGCAGAAACTGGTAGATTGAAATTAAATGATACCGATGCATATAGTGATGAAGCAGACGCATGGCAAGATACTAGACCAACAAATAAATTAATTACTATTGGTAAAGATAGTTGGCATGGAGATGGAAGTCATATAAACATTTGTTGGCATAGTGTTGAGGGATATTCACATTTTGGTAGATACAGGGGAAATGGAAACACAGACGGGCCATTTATACATCTTGGATTTAAACCTGCTTTTATAATGATTAAAAATGGAAGTGGTACAAATAGTTGGAATGTATTTGATGTTCAAAGGGATCCATATAATTTGGCAACTCATTATTATGCACCTAATAGTAATAGTCCTGGTGGAACTAATGATAGTTTTGATTTCTTATCAAATGGTATTAAGATTAGGTCATCTGGATCTGGACTGAATGGTAATGGTAATCAGTACTTATATGCAGCATTTGCTGAAGCACCATTCAAGTATGCAAATGCTAAGTAATTGTTTTTTATACCTAAATATCACAGGAGAGAAATAACTAATGCCTAATCTAGTCGGAATCGGAAATAGTCAAGTACCGACCAATGCAATGTTGGGTGGATTGGCATATCAAAGTCCTGATCATGTAACAATTAAAGATGCAGATATTAAGAATATTACTGCTATTGATTCAATAAAGGAAGGAAGAGATGCTTCTCCACAACAGACCAGTGCTAATGGTGGTAGAACTGTTTTTGTATACGATACTAGAAAGGATTCTGATGGTGGTGCATGGAGAAAGAGATGTCAACATACTTCTTGGTATAATGAACAATTAGGAACTGGTATAAGAGGTAATAGAAAAGAATTTCCTGCTGTTGCTATAATTGTTTCTTATAGTGATTATGTTGATATTTACGATGCTGACCAACCAGATTGTCCATTATGGATGCAATTTCCCCATAATGATGAGAATAGTTCAAATAGAAATATAATGTATGGTACTGGTACTGTTAGGTGTGTTTATGCACTTAATGGTGTAATGATATTTGGTTCTCATGCTAATAATTTCTGGCCAGTAATGCTTAATTTTATTACGGATGAAGTACTAGGATTAAGACATAGTACTGGTGGACATAAAGAGTATGGCGGTGGTATAGGACAAAGACATGCTGCTACTAGTGATTCTGAAGGATGGTGGGGTAGTCCTGCTGATGATAAATCTAAATGGTGGTTTTCTGATCGTGATGTAGTACTAGCTGATTCTTTCATATATGATGTAAACATGTGGGTTCCACCTGATGCTCCAATATGGGAACCAATGGGTATTCCTGCTCCATCAATAGTCTGGGGAACAGATGCTGGAATAACTATTTGGGAAGGAGTTCCAACTCGTTCTCATACTGGATTAAAGGCTGGTCATAAGGCTTGTTATCTAAGTGGAGTTAATGGGAATGGAGAATTCTGTGTAATTTATAATAACAATAACCCAACATATAACGAATTTTTCCCAGGTTTATATATTCGGATGGATCAGAATTATTATACCTTTTGGGATGCATCTGTTGCAGTAGGTATGAGTATCCAGTGGGATCCACAAGGTGCTAAGTGTTTTTGGTTGGGTAAGAAAACTAATGCAACTTGGTATGATTTAGCACTTTATAATGATGGTGGTAATGGAATTAATATCTATTATGGTGGTGGAAAAGATGGTTATAATACTAATCAAACTAGAATGTTGGCACAGATTACTTCCAAGTTTAATACTGGAATACAACCAATGAATACTCAGGCAGTTCTTTGTGCCAGTAGTACTACAGATGATCATTATTATAATAAACTTTCTACTGCAGACGGAGTTAATGCTTCTGGAACTGTAACATACAGTGGTAGCGAAATGCTTACCAACCCTACACCAACAACTAATATAACAGGATGGACAGATAATTCAGGTAGTGGATCATCTGCAACTTATTCTTCTACTGGTGGTGGATCAATATATTTAAATGGTTCTACTGCTTATGCAAATGCAACTCAAGCACTTACTACTGTAGTTGGTCAGTGGTATGTATTTTCAGTTGCTACCGCAGCACAAACATTTAGCAGCAATCATGAAATTGTTTTAGTTGCAGGTAATAGTGCTCCTAGTGGCCAAAATTTAAATGCTCAAGAACAAATGACTGTGAGACCTGAAAAGACAGATCATGTTCCTAGTTATCTTTCAGAAGAGTTTCCTGCTGTATTACAATACAAAGCAACTGCAACAACTACTTATTTTAGTGTTCATAGTGGTTATCCTGTTTATGTTAGAAATATGAGTGTGAGAGAGTGTGTTCCAGATCGTGCATTTAGGGTAGATATAACACAACATGCTCAAAGGTCAAGAGGTTATGCTGTTCATGGGTCAATTAAAGCATCACCAGTAGAACCTGGTGCAGAATTACTTTGTTATCATAACTTTACCACTAGTAATTATTTGGGTGGATTGTATACACCAAATTTAAACTTTAGTACTTCGCAACAATATATAAGTGTTTGGGTTAAGGTTGATAGTTCTGATGGTTTGAAATATATCTATAGAAGAGGTACTGCTGATGGTGCTGAATCAATGAGATTGGGAATTGAAAGTGATGCTAAAATATATTTTGATTATGGTGATGGTAATGAATATTGTCAAACTAATAGAGGTATGTCAACTTCTAGATGGAATCATATTTTTGCTTATGTTAAGGCAGGAGAAGCAGGTGAAGTTTTTGTAAATGGTAGACGACAAGAGTATAGTCATCAATATGCATCTGATGGAAATGGATTCCCAAATGCTACTACCTATACATCAATAATTGGAATGGCATATGGTAGTGCTCCATTTCCAGGAAAAATTGCATTATTGAAAATTGGTGGATTGATACCATCTGATGAACAAATTAGAAGGATATATTATGAAGAGTTGCCAATGTTCCAACCAAATGCTAAATGTACATTGCAAGGATTTGGAAGTACTGCTCATGATACTGTAAAGGCAGCAGAATATGATGATTCTACTGGAATAATGCATGTTGGAAATTCACAAGGTCGTAGTGATTTCCGTGGATTAGTAAGGATAAATAGTACGACTGATGCAATAAATGCTTCAATTTCAGCATCAGGTGGAGTTATAGTAGAGAGTTAAACTATGGCAGTAAGAATTACAAAACCAGCATTTAATATAAGGGAGAAGTTATCTGAACTTGATAAACCTGCTGGTATTATTGGTACTCAAATATTGAAGACTAATACTCTAACGGAATTTGCAAGGGCTGCTCATACTGGAAGAAGAAATTTTCTTAGGAATGGAGCCATGGAAGTTTGGCAACGTGGAACCAGTTTTACAAACATTTTTAATTATACTGCTGATAGATGGCAAGCAACACGATATAATGGTACAGTTAATCAAATAACTAGAGGTGAAGTAAATGGAAGGGTTGCTGATGAGATTGGATTTAACTGGTTTCTGAAATATGGTTTTAATGGTACTGGTGGAGCAGGTCCAGCATTCATAAATCAACCACTTGAAAGTGCTGATAGTAAGAAATTGCGTGGAAAACCTGTGTGTTTTAGTTTTTATGCTAAAACATCATCACATCATGCTGGTAAACGATTTCGTTCTTGCATAGGTTTCCATACTGAGACAGGTGCTCAGAATGATGGGATGTATTATTCTGGATTTAAAACTGCATCATCAACTACTAAATTGAGAGGTTATTTTTATCCAAATGAATTATGGTCAAGGTATTGGGTTACTGCCAATATGCCAGATAATGTAGAACAGATTGGAGTTTCGTTAATTGACGCAGATTATGATAATGGAGATATTGATATTACTGGATGTCAATTAGAAATTGGTAATGCACCAACACCGTTCGAGCATCTTCCTTATGGTGTAGAAGAGGAATTATGTAAAAGATATTATGAAGTGATTCTTTTGAAAGGTATAGCTTCTAGTGGTTATAGTGCAGGTAGTGGTGGATACGATAATCATCTCTTAAGTGTTGCTTATAGTGTAGAGAAAAGAACAACTCCAACCTTTACTTATGATGCTGTTACTAATTATCAACCAGGTGGTGGAAGTGGAACACCAAGTAATTTGTTTTCTCATACTAAAGTACTTAATATAAAAACAGGAAGTACTAATAATACTTGGCAACCACAAGTTATTAATTCAAATTCATATGCATATGTTACTGCGGAGTTATAATCATGTATAAAATTATTCAAAATGCAGGTTTTCCAGATCAAATTTATCGTATATCAGATAAAGCATGGATACCAAATGATCCTGAAAATGCTGAGTATAAGCAATTTATTAGAGATGTTGTTGGTATTGGGACAACATGCGTAGAAGGTCCAACAGTTGGTGTTACTACTGCATATGATCTTGCACGTCAGGCAGAGTATCCACCTATTGAAGATCAATTAGATAAGATTTATCATAGTGGTGTGAATGCATGGAAGGCAGACATCAAAGCAATTAAGGATAAGTATCCTAAGACTCAGGTTGGTGTTACTACAGTAGCAGCAGTTCCTTCTTGGGTTCAGACTGATGCAGATGAGAAGAGAAAAACTAATTATCTAGCAGCTGTTGAGAGACTTAAGGAACCAAGACTTAAATTGGGTCTACCATATGATGAAAGAGTTTGGGATACAGTTAAAGAGGAATATGTAACTCATGTTAGATATACAGATGTTCCTGATCCAAATGATCTTGATGTTGTTGAAGATGAACAAGAAAGAGTTAATGCACAAGCAACTATTGATGCTACACCACAGTCTATTATTGATTCAATAAATACTTAAAAAAATAGAGTACTATGGCATATATTGGTCATTCTCCATCTACAGGCGAAGATAACAATTTTAAGATACTCGATGATATCTCATCATATACTTTAACGTTTGATGGGTCAAGTTCTAGTGTAGTTTCGGCTGCAAATGATACAATATATTCATACGACCATAGATTCGTACAAGGACAGAGAGTAACATATAATAATGGTGGTGGTGGAAATATTAATGGACTGACTTCTGGTTCAGTTTATTTTGTCATTAAGCAGGATCATAATAACATTAAACTTGCTACCACTGCTGTTCGTGCTGCATCTGGAACAGCAGAAGATCTTTCATTAACAGGAACTTCAGGAACATCTCATACGTTGAATGTTGCTTTTGATGGGACAAATACAAAATTTAAAGCAACTCATACGACTGGTAAAAAGGCAAGAATAACAAGAGGTGCTCAATTAGTTCTTTCTGTTAATGGTGTTATTCAACAACCACATGATAGTTCAACTCCTTCAACTGGATTTGGGTTTGATGTAGATGGAACAATTATATTTTCACAAGCACCACAATCTACAGATGCATTCTGGGGTCATATTCTAACCAATAATAATGTTACCTTTGATATATCAGATAATAAGGTAGATCATTTTAGTGGTGACGGATCAACTTCTTCGTTTACACTTTCAAAATCACCACCAAATAATGAAAATATATTGGTAACTATTGATGGTGTTGTTCAGTATCCTAATGATAGTGCTGGAAATATAAGAGCATATAGTGTTGCTGCAAATGTTATAAACTTCACAACTGCTCCTGGTAGTGGAACACAGATAGAAGTAAGACATATTGGTTTTGCTGGTGCTACAACTGGTAGTGGTAGTGGTGGAGTAACTGGAGTTTATGGAAGAACTGGTAATGTTGTTCTATTGAATACTGATAACATTACAGTTAATGACGCAGCTATTACTGGAGACGCAACAATTACAGGTGATACAACAATTACAGGTGACCTAACAGTCAATGGAACGACTGTGACTCTTGATACAAAACTAACAGAAGTAGATCAAATATTAGTTGGTGCAAATAATAGTACAGTAGCGGTTGCAGTTACACAGAGTGGTTCAGGAGATCTTCTTCAACTATTTGATGGAAGTACTGAAGTATTTTCTGTTGCAGAGAATGGTGGTGTAGGTATTGCTGATTCGATTTATCATATTGGTGATGATAATACTGCAATTAGATTTCCTAGTGCTGATACCTTTAGAGTAGATACAGGAGGTTCAGCAAGACTTACAGTTACCGATTCAGCAACTACCTTTACTTCAGTTATTAATGCAAATAATGGAATTAAAATAACAGATTCTGATAATAAGAGCATATTATTAGGTGAGCATGATGATATGCGTATAAGACATACGGGTAGTCATTCGGAGATAACTGATGAAGGAACTGGTAGTTTAAGATTGGGTGGAAATAATGTACTTATAGGTAGTGCAACCTTTGGTGCAACAATGGCAACTTTTGCAGAAGGTGGCTCAGTAGATTTATACGAGGGTGGAACAAAACGTTTTGAGACATCACCTGCTGGAACGGTAACGACTGGTATTGGTACATTTACTAGTAATGTAGATATTGCTCATGGTACTGGCCAAGCACATTATCAAATTACCCAGACAAATGGTAATACTGTGAAGATGGGAATCGTTAGTGGTTCTGATTTTGAAATTAGTGGTTCTTCTAATAATAATATTATATTTAAAAGAGCAGGATCAACAAGATTAACTGTTACTAGTGATGGAGCAACCGTTGCTCCTAATCTAACTGCTAACTCAGTCTTATCAAGTTTTGGTGGTATTCAAACTAAATTAGGTTTTATTTCTGGTGGTGCAGAGGGGTTTGTTGGAACGATATCTGATCACTCTTTATTCATAAAAACTAATGATGCAAATAGAATAAAAATAGCAAATAATAGTGCTGCAACAGCAATTGGAACTAATGCAGCATTTAATGCAATGTTGACTGTACGAGGTGATATATCTGGACAATTATTGCATCTTAAAGCAACGGAAGATACTAGTAGATTAATGGTTTCTGGTACTGATGCTAATGGATGTGAAGTTAATTTATATGATGGAGCAGGAGGACAGAAAGGTATATTAGGAGTTTCAGATAGTGAGTTCTTTATTAAAGCACCTAATAATAGTGCTCCATTAACATTCTATACTCATGATGGTAGTAGTATTGGAGAAAGAGTTCGTTTCTTATCAGATGGTAAAGTCGGAATTGGAATTACTAATCCTTCTTCATTAGTTCACCTTTCCGATACATCAGGTGCATTAACTATAAACAGAGAAATAGATGCAGTAAATCAAATTAATTTCAGAACAACAGGAACTCATCGAGGATCTCTAGGTGCAAATTCTGCTTCAATTTTAGCAGTTCATGATGGTAGTTCAATAGAAAAACTCCGCATCACATCAACTGGTTTAGTTGGTATCAATACCACTAATCCAGATTGTTTATTGCACGTTCATAATGGTACTGCTGGAAGTATTTCTGCCAGTTCTAAAGCAAATCTAACAATCGAATCTAGTGCTAGTGACTATAATGTATTACAATTTTTATCTCCTTCAACTGCAGCACAACAAATAAGATTTGGAGATCCTTCTGATAATGGTGCAGGATGGATTCAATATAGTCATGGTAGTACTAATGCCTTAATGTTTGGAACAAATGGCCCAGAGAAGATGCGTATCGACTCACAAGGTAAAGTTGGTATTAATACTGTTGATGCTCGTTTTAATAATGCAAGTCAAATAGCCTCTGCTTCCTTTTATCATAATGATCCTAAATTTGGTGTTCATGGATCAATGGTAATTGGTAATTTAAGTGGAACTGCTACGGATGAAAGACAACTTGCGTTTTATAGAAGAGGCGGACCTGCACCTGGAACACCAATGTCTACTCATAAGATGGGAAGGATTGCTTGGTATGGATCTTCTAATGATACTTCTTTACCTGACCTAGCAGGTTCTATTCAATGTGTTCCTAATGGAGGTGGTTGGACTGCTGGTAGTAATAGAAGAGGTTCTATAACATTCAACAATCATGAGGTTGAAACATTTCGCATCGATTCAACTGGTAGATTATTATTAGGTACTCAAAGAACACATGGTAGTGCTAGTTATTATGATGATATCACTATTAATAACAGCAATGGAAGTGGAGCGAGTGGTGGAACTGGTATTACTTTAATTTCTTCCACCGATAGTTGGAATTCAATTTATTTTGGAGATAGTGATAATAATGGTATTGGTGGTATTAAATATGATCATAATACTAACCATATGAGATTTGTTGTTAATGGAATTGATCCAGCAGTCTATATTAACTCAAGTGGTTATCTTGGGGTTGATGATGACAGTCCACCTACGAAATTAGTTGTAAAGGGTGATTCAGATGTTAGTGCTGCTGATGCTACTCTAACAATAGAAGATGCTGATGATACTGCTGGTAGTAAAGAACCAATTCTTGCCTTTGATGGTAATGGAACCAGACAAGGAAGGATCATGTCAAATGATACTACTGGAATGTATCTTGGTGTTGGTTCTGGTAATAATACAGTAATTCAACTTACTGATAAGAGGGATTTGTATATTCATAATAATAGTAGATCATGGTCAACTATTCAAAATGGTAATATTAGATATCATTGTAGGCAACATTATTCACCTGGCAATGCTGTTCAGACTCAATCATTAATGAGAGTAAAGAGATATTGGTGGGGATGGGGATCATATAAAATTATTGTTAAATTCCACTATTATGGTTCTCATTCTGGTGAAAGTACTTTCTTCTTAAATGGACATGGTAATAATGATTCTTATGCAATCGCTAGATTAGATCAATCTATTAATTCTGGTGCTGGTGATAATTATTATGGTGGAACTAGTTTGATAGATATCACTTCTCCATCTAACAGTTCGCCTGGAAACGCTACAACTTCATATGTTGATGTACGAATAAATATTCCAAATTATACTTATGCAATTATTATGATGGAATGTATGTCATCTGGATATACAACTGATCCAACTAGTATAGGTAACGATGGTTACTGTCTCTTATAAAGGTAATTAATTATGACATTTCAATATAAAATAGAATGGACACATCATCCCATGCCTTTACCTGGTGGTGGAATTAGTATGCTTGATCCCACTGTACCAGTACCTGCCCCTGAAGGTCATCCTGATCGTGGAAAGACAGGAATGGAGGTTACTGCAGGTCTTACTACATCTTTGGTTGCAGAGTATAAAGAAAAGAATACTTGGGCCCAGATGAGAGAGTATCGTAACAAGTTACTTGTTGACACTGATTGGACACAAGGTGAAGACGTACCAGTTGGAATTAAAACAGCATATCAAGTTTATCGTAAAGGATTGAGAGATATTGGTGATGCAGCAACTACTGCTGATGTTGTTTGGCCAACTAAACCATCCTAAATATCTAAAAATAGTAGTATAAATGGCACTTACTGACTTAACAAGAATATCTACTGCTGGTATTGCTACTGGAAGTACTATAGATTCTCCTATATTGCGAAAGGATGTAGATTTTCGTGGTGATCAGGTTGGTGTTGGATCTGCATTATTTGATTCATCAGAGAGACGATTAGATTTTAAAGATAATGTAAAACTAAGATTCGGTGATTCTGGAGATCTGCAATTACAACATAATGGTAGTGACTCAGTTATAAGTCAGAGTGCTGCAGGAACAGGAAATTTAAAAATATTATCAGGTGGTGCTCAAAGTATTGAATGTGTACAGGCTGGTGCAGTAAATATAGCACATAATGGAAATACAAAAATAGCAACCACATCAACGGGAGCCATAGTAACAGGAATATTAACAGCAACAACATTTAGTGGTAAGATTTCAGGAGATACTACTGGTAATATATACGCTGCTTCTGGTATATCAACAGTTTATAATCTAAGAGTATCTAATGATCTAACAGTTGAAGGAACTACAACAACTTTAGATACAAATTTAATAGGTGTAGATAGGATAGAAGTAGGAGCAAATAGTAATAGTATAGTTGGTGTAGCAATCACACAGAGTGGAACTGCTGATATTTTCAACTTATATGATGGAGCTACAGAGGTATTCTCAGTTGCTGATGGTGGTGCAATTACTGCTACTGGTACAATAACTGCAAGTGATCATATAAAAATAGTTGATGATAAACAATTAACTCTAGGTACTGACGATAATTTATACATCAAACACAGTGATGGTCACTCTAATAATTTTGTAGTTTCATCTATTGGTGACATAGAACACCATATGGCTTCGTCTAAAAAAATTATTAAAGGGTTTAATAATTCTGGTGATCCTTATGTCAATTTATATTATAGTAATGGTATAAGACTAACCACTACTGATGCAGGTATTACGGTAACAGGAAAAGTTGGTATCGGTGTTACAAATCCAACAGCAAAAATACAAATTAAAGGAGCTGGTGGTACTACTGGACTTGGTGTCCTAACAACGGATGCTTCAGGTAATAATGTTTTCTGGACTCACGATGGAGGTCGAGTAGGTTTACATTATAATCCATTAGTAATTAATCAAGATATTGATGATACTGATTGTCCATCTGGTACTTATTTTTATGTTCATCATGCGTCCCATCCATTTATTATTAAAAATGATGGTAAAGTTGGTGTCGGAAAAACAGATCCAGATGGAAAATTAGATGTACTTGCTAGTAGAACAACTGCGTATGGTACAACTAATGATCAAAGATCATTAGCACACATTGTTGCTCGTAATGCTTCCGATGCAGCAACTAGATTTGCGAGTATAAGTTTAGTAAGTGGTGGTGGTACACAGGCAGAAGGTTCTATAAATCTTGTTCAAACTGGAAATTATAAAGGGGATTTAACCTTTAAATCAAGAACAGGTTCTAGTTCTTGGACAGAAAAACTTCGCATCTTAGCAGATGGTGAAGTTTTAATTGGTGGTAGAAGTGCATGGGGTTCAAATCAACATCCAAACGATGCAAACAAAGTAGTTATAACTGGTCCAACTCCTAGTGATACTTATCGCAATATATTGATGCTAGAAGGAAGTGAGACAGATGGTTCAGCTGATACTGGAGGATCATTAGCATTTGGTGGACATGATGGAAATAATAACAGAAACTGGGCAAATATCTGGGGGATGAAAGAGAACGGAACTGGTGGTAATACTGCTGGTTATATGGCGTTCCATACAAGACCAGCAGGTGGTAATCCGACAGAAAGACTTCGCATCGCATCTGATGGTGATGTTGGTATCGGAACTCATACTGTACTCGATGATACTAAAGTACATATATATGACACCTCTACAAGTAATTACAGATCACTTGCTATTGAATCTTTTGCTACAAGTGGATCTACTTTAATTTACAAACAAAATGGATCTCAAGTTTTAGCAATAGGTTCTGGTGGTGGTAATGTTTTAAGTGGTTCAAATGTAACTCATGGTTTAATTAGAAGTGAAGTTGCAACTGTTTTTGCTGTAGGAAATAGTGAAAGACTACGCATCGCATCTGATAGTAATATTACCCAAACTATTGATACAGATGGTGATGGATTTATTATAACAACAGGATCAGCAGATATTAAACCTATGCTGACTGGTAATTCTAATAGAGGTGCTGAAAATAATACAATTTTTGGTATTAGTGGTAAGTGGAATAATACTGAGGTAGGTAGAATTGCTTTTGAAGCTGGTGCTGATACTACGAATAAGGATGATGGAGATATAAATTTATATACAAGAGTTTCTGGTGGTTCTCTTACATCAAAACTTAACATCAAATCGGGTGGTGATGTTGAAATTACTGATGGAAATCTACTTTTAGCAAGTGGTCACGGGGTTAACTTCCAAGCGAGTGGTACTGGTAGTGGAACTACTGTTAATAGTCATGTATTGGACGATTATGAAAGAGGCACATTTGTATTAAAAATATATTATGGCACTGGAACAGATGAACCAAGTTATAGTTGGAGATATGCACATTATATCAAAGTAGGAAAACAAGTAACTATTTGGTTTAACGTGGGTATAACAGGATTTAGCCCAACCAATACAGAAGGAGTGTATATTGCAAATCTTCCATTCCAAAATAATGATCCAAATTCTCAATGGAAGTATCTGAATCTTATGTATGGATACTCATGGGCAAGTGGTTGGGGATTTAATTCTAACACTAACAACCAAATGTTTTTAGCACTTTATGATAATGAGACAAGAGTTAGACTTGTTAAACATGATGGTGCTTACGTATACACAAATGATATTGGGTCAGGACAAAGATTCTCTTCCTATTTTTCTTATCAAACAGATTCTTAATTAGACCTTCGCTTATGTCTCTAAACTAAGACCCATTAAACCTGTTTCGTCTGGAGGACGTTCCTAAAATGGCATTATCTGAAACAATTGAATACGATAAGATTGAAGTCGTAGGTAAATACAGAGTAGTTCAAGTTAGAAAAGCTACAGTTATAAAAAGAGACGGGGTTGAACTAACTCGTTCATTTGAAAGATTTGTACTTGAACCAGGTACTCTTGATGCGTCTGATAATCTTGTTGATAATCCTTTATCAAAAGAACCAGATGGTACAACTGATATTGCAGATGAAATAAAAGCCGTATGTAATGCAGTTTGGACCACAACTATCAAGAATGCATGGAAAGCAAAACTTATAGCTGATAAACCATCATAAAATGGATCTCATTGCTTGACATATAGTTAACTAACTACTGGTTCTCTAAGAGCCTCCATCTTTATAAATTGTTCGTTCATGTTATAATATAACTTATAATTCTCTGTTGTAAGATAATATCCTTTTATTTCATTGCCATCACAGTGCCAACCATAAGCATTAAGACGTTCAGCAACACCATCTATTCTTAATTTCTTGCTACCGTTTAGATAGTCGTGGTATCGTTCGTCTAAATTGATCATGGTTCCTCCGTTTGTGTTGACATTATAACATAACCATTATAAAATATCTATAAACTTTATACCCTCTTAAGATTTGGTTCAAAAAACTCAATATCTTTGCATAATCTATATATTGTGATATAATATACAGGTCTTAAGCTTATGCCCATGTATGAACCAGAAGTTGATGACTATGTAATTTGGGATCGAGGTGAGTATGGTAAGGATGAAGGTTGGGTCTATTTCAAGGGTGATGAGGTTGATAATGAAAAAAGAGTGAAGTTTGGATGGAAACCTGTAGCACGATATATTACAATCGAAACTGGAATTAGACCTAAACCTCAATGTGAGTATTCAAAGAATGATCCTCACAAATATATTCATACATTGTTGTTGTGTTATGATTCAGATTGGCATCAATTAAAGTTTGTAAAGAGAAGGAATGGTAAGGTTATTCAGCATTATTCACAATATGATGATAGAGTAGGAGTGTTAGAGACTGAAGACAGATTAGCAGCAATGTACAAGTCACAGGAGGGTCGTCCTCTTGATACTCAATAAATAAGAAAACGCATTTATTATGGACAAAATAGACACACAGGGTATGAGTGGCCCTGTTGATCCTAATTACAAAGGAAAACCAAAAGCACAACCACATAAACCTTGGTTATGTACTCCTACAAGAATACTTACTGAGACAATGGTTAAGGAATTAAAGATCCTTATCAATGAGGTGTTAGATGAAAGAGAATATAAGAGAAGACTAGAAGGCCCATACGATAATGTGGAACCATTACCACCATCGTATTTTGATACAAAACATTTCCAATATTATGTTGGTGAAGAAGAACCAGAGTATAAACCTTGGAGTAAATCCAAGAAATCAAAAACAGATTATAACCCTTCTTATTACCAATGAGTAAACAACATAGTTACAAGAATCCTTCTAAGGAAAGACTAGATCTTGCTTCAGTAGAAGCAGGTGGTGATGATGAGGGTTTTGGATTTGCTGGTGCTAAAACTATCGTAGATAAGGATGGATGGAGACAGAGAGCTCCAGTTAGTGATAGAGAATGTATTCGTCAATGTTTACATAACTGCATAAATCTTGCTGGTCTTGATAAAGAGCAGGTAAAGAGATTATATATTAAGTACGGAGGTAAAATAACATTATGACAATGGAACTAAATGAAGAGAATGTAATTAAGGTTCTTGAAGAACTTCAACCTTATATCGAAGCAGATGGAGGTTGGTTAGAGTTCGTGGAGATAGAACATGAAACTAACTTTGTTAAGGTAAGACTTGGTGGTGCGTGTTCTACATGTGCTATGAGTGCCATTACCTTAAAGCAAGGTATAGAAAGTAAGTTAATGCACGAGATCCCTGATTGTTATGGAGTGATTCAAGTATTATGAGATTAGGTGTTATGTGTTCTGGTAACGGAACCAACTTCGAGAACATAGTTACTAATCCTATATGTAATAAACATGAAGTTGTGTTGATGATACACAATACAAAGAAGTGTGGTGCTATTGCAAGAGCAGCAAAATGGGGAATACCTCACTGTAGAGTTGCTCATAAAGATGAAGATCAAATGATAAAACTCTTTGAGGCATATCGTGTAGATCTTATTGTATTAGCAGGTTATATGAGAGTATTAAAGAAACCATCTGAATTTCATTGTCCTATTATTAATGTGCATCCTTCATTACTACCAAAGTATAAGGGATTGAATGTAGTTGAGAGAGCAATGGAGGCTGGTGAGAAGGTTACTGGATGTACTGTTCATTATGTTAATGAGGAACTGGATGGTGGAGAGATAATCAAGCAAGGTGAGGTTCCTATAATGCCTGATGATACAGTGGAATCATTGACAAAAGCAATACAAAGAATGGAGTATGCAATCTTACCAGCAGCAATCCAAGAGTTGAGTAGGCATAAATTTTTGTAAAATAATATTGTCAAATTCACACATTCGTGCTATAAAT
>VTLG01004393.1_pt1 | contig 22770 bp, 30 predicted proteins | sample 4694571 | NCBI WGS metagenome assembly VTLG01 (sample SAMN12604809, study PRJNA352737) | marine metagenome | biome: ENVO:00000447; feature: ENVO:00000209|ENVO:00000569|ENVO:01000036; material: ENVO:00002151; isolation source: viral sequences binned using virsorter ...
GGTAATCCAAAATCCATATCTTTTGTTTGGTATGTTATTGTTTGTGCACCTGTATCGACAAGCTTATCATGATTATAGTTTTCTAATGCTGTATTATCATCCCTAAGTATACTTAAATATCCACCAGAAGTTATAATAAAGTTTGTATGACGATTAGTATTCGCATTTGTAATCATTGAACTTCCTTCTGTCCATGATTGTGTTACCATATTATATACAAAAGCACCTGTGCTCGTAGAATCATCATTAATATCTTTTAAGACAACAATACTTTGTGAGCGTGGATCATAACCAACGCAAGGAACGCCAGTAGCATCAGCACCTATTGAAGAGCCTTCAACCCCACTTGTATTACCAGCAGTATTCGGTAAATCCCAACTTACAAAACCAAATTTACCATCTGTAAGTGAAGTAACTCTTTGCCCATCATAAATATAACATCCATTTTTATTAGCAAATATAACTCCAAATGAAGTTGTAAATACCTGACAAGGATTAAATACTCCACAATCTCTAAATGAAGCTTGTGCATAAAATTGATTAGGATTTGATACATTTATTACATACATGCCATTTTCTTTAAATTGTACTATAGTATCTCTGTATGCTGCTAAAGCTGTTATTGGAGAACCATCAGAAGATGGAGAATCAAATCTATTATATTGAGGAAATACCCCAGGTTTTCCAGGCATAGAGAACATCATTGAATCAGGCATATGTTTTCCCTTAAACTTGACATTACCAATAAACACAATACCGCCACTACCAACAACCGCAGCTTTATATCTTAAATCATGTGCAGACACACCATCACCATCTGGTGCAGTATCAGATGAAATATCATACACTTCATTTGCATAATATCCATTCAGCGAGGAATATGAATACACAGAAGGAGGAGCTTCAAACACTATTCTTACAGCATCATCAAGATCATGCACATCACTTCCAATAGTCCAGGGGATAAATGTAGAATCAAGAGCACCTTTAACACCATCTATCATATTAAGCTCCGCCAATAACCATCTTTCTGTCGTCCCAGATTCTTTAAAATATATTCTTGCCCCTTCAATCCTTGGGTCTCCACCAATTTGACCAGTACCATCTGCTGATGCTTCATGTTGTATAGATGGATTTAAACGTAATGTTTCCCCATCAAACACAATTGTACCTATAGAGGTTAAACCAGTTTCGCATCCTCCATCAAATAAATAAGAAACATAAAAATAATATGTTCCATCCCAACTTCCAGTGCCACCACTATCTGCACCAACTAAACCACCATCACAAATATTAACAAGAAATTCTCCATCAGTATTTGCAGTTCCATCACCACTACTAGCATCTACTAAAGTTACAGCACCTGTTTCGCCTGCTGCCGTTGTTTCATTATGAGGAGATATAATAAGTGGAAGCCCTTCTTCCCATCCCTTAACAGTACCGCCAGCATCTTCTCTATATACATATATTTTTGCTTTACGTGGATTATCACTTGATGCCCTAAAATTTGCATCATTTGCGTATACTCCATTACCAGCAGCATATATAACATGTGCAACATCGTGATCGTCAGTACCACCATATGTTATCCATGTATTTGTAGTACCAGTGCTATCATGTGCATCTATTTCATCTCCACTTGGAGCAAGTGTTATAACATATTCGCCAGCAGTAGCATCAGTCGCAGCTGGAGCTGTGAATTGGAAAAGACCATATCCAGCAGCACCTCTATCAGCCTTTTGGCTACTCTCTGTAGTTATGCCATTGTTTGTATTTAAACAATCTCCAAGTAGTTTGATTCTTCCAATACTTGAAACTGTTACGTTTGTAGCTTCTTGGCATTCAAAGTCAGCTATATCTCTTGGAGAAGACTTTTGATTAAGACCTCCATGAAATTTAGACAATTGATATAACTTCTTTCTACCACCTGCTGTTTGTGGTAAAGGCTGAAACCCACCAGGAATAGTACTAACAGTACCCGTAAATGGAACAGAGCCTACATTTGAAATGGATGGAATAGAAGGCATTGCACTCGTAGTGGGATTAGGATTAAGATTTTCAACCGCACTATCCCACCAGTTACCAGAAGTATCAGTATTATTACCAGAAGTATCAGTATTATTTAAACCAAGATTAGAAGATATAGTCTGCATCCAGCTATTCCCCTGAGTAGAAGCAGGAGCTTGCACTTGGGGAGGAGGAGCAACAGCAGGAGTAGCTAAAGGGGCGAGGCTAGGAAGATTTAAGGGATCACTAAATCCTAAATTTAAATTCAGACTAGATGTAGAACTAAAATAATCTACAGGCATAGTAGAGACAGGTGTAGTAGAGACAGGTGAAGTGTCTATCTCCTTATTAGGCGTTGTATCATTCCCTGTGCTGGTGTTGTTACCATTTTCACCTTGATCTGTAAATCCCATTATATACCCTGTATCACCTTTTTAATTTTAGCCCAAGCTTTATCATCTTTCTTCGTCTTTGTTATTTTAACAGCAATATCCCCTACCATTACAAGAAGAGGAATAAGTCCATGCTTTGCAACTGCTTTTGCTATTATCATTTTAAGCATTTTTACCTATAGCTTTATATATTGCTTTCTTTATGCTAGTCCAAATCAGATCATCCCACTTTGTTGGACTAAGTGCTACCATCTTATCTATACAGAGAATACCTATTACACAGTATTCCCAGTTACTTGATAAAAATTCTAACATTATTTTTCTCCTTGCTTGAAAAGTTTTATTACTATATCTTTAATTGTATTAACTGCTGTCATTGTTTTTTTAGTTTCATCTTTTGATTGTCTGTTGCTATCAATAAGCTTAACAGTAATATCATAAAGATTCTTTATATCAGCCTTTACATCTCTTGTTATAAATTTTATTAGATACATAAGAGCATAGCCTAGACCGAGTGCAACTGCAACTGGAATCCCAACTGTTTCTATTATTCCTATTATATCCAACTACACCTCCCATATAGTTATTTTAGCTCTTTGTATATTTTAATTATAAGGTATATTAATGTGGCAATACCCACGCCTAGTGATACTATCTCAGGAAGCCAGCCACTAATAGAAAGCCACCATCCACTTACACCTGCTCCTGTTGTTTTTAATGTGTCTATTATTCCGTTCATTATCTATTCCCAATTAAAGCTTTTAAAAATCCTCTGACATTATCAGAAGATTGTGATTTATCTCCAAATACTTCTATAACCTTTGTATTGTCTTGACCAACCACCTGTGGGGCTAACATCTCTGTTATTGACCTTAGCTGATAATCTTTAGCACTCTCAATATCTTTTTTGCTAACATAACTTGTTGCAAGAGATGGACGCATTGCCTTCTTTTCAAATGGCATATCCCTTCCCTCATCTCCCCTTGCAAACAAATTTAATAATTCATTCAAACCTACATTAGTATATCTGCCAAAAGCTCCTCCAGGATAATCAACAAAAGAAGATTTATCTGAAGCATCCATATTTCCATATGCCATAGCTTCCACAATATTTGAAATTGTACCTGCACCTCTATCTGGATATTCCCAATCTTCCTCGCCAAAGGTTTCTTTTAAATATTTTTTATGTTTTGTCTTTTGATCTTCCCAATATCCCATAATATTACCCTGTAATAAGCTCACCCCATAAAGAGGTTTTACCATTTATTATTTGTATTACATGCACAGTGAAAAAGCCTTTATCATAGAAATCAACGATTGCAAATGCATGAGACCAGTTGTGCATCCTATGTTGTAAAAATTCATTCTTCTCTTCCTTCATGTCCTTCAGACACCCTATACTCCACGCTGACTTCACCCCATCCAGATGGGTAACAGATGACTGTTGTATATCGTGATGATGACCATACATTATGTTTGTTCCAAGCCTCAGCAAATGATTTCTCGTATGGCTTATCCCAGCGAAGTGATGCCCGTGATATATTGCCAACTTCCCAAGCTTCATGTACTTGCCCACTGGATGATACGTATAACCTCTTTCTTCTAGTTTTACACATTCTTTAAACCTGTACCCTTCCATGTATGGATGCTCATCTACAAACCTGTTCATCCAGTCATCATGATTACCCTCGATCATATGCTTAACTTTACAGTTTACTTTATCGAGAGACTCATCTATTATGTCCATCCCCTTGTTAACATCTTTAATATCCTGATCAATGAATGGGGTTTGATACTCTAGCGGTGGACGTTTTTTCTTTCGCCATTGCCAGTGACTGCTACCGCCCCATTCTCCAATATCACCTAAATCTACGTATATATCTGGTTTTACTATTTCAATTGCCTGACACAAAACACTAATTGCCTTTTTATCCGCTAATGGGAAATGTTTATCAGGTGTTACTATTGCACGCTTTACTACACTTTTACTCATAAACCTCTTTATTTAGAATTCTTTGAAAAATATAACAATACTACCCTGTATAAGATTTGTACCATCATAATTTGACTTAATCGTTGGAAGTACAACATCTCCTTGGTCAAGTGTTATAGTAGTTCCCCAATTCTCATATAATCTCTCTGGTTCTCTTCTATCGTCATGTGAAGTAGCTCCAGTTGAAACTGCTGCAAGAGCGAGAGTGGTAGTTGCATTGGTATTGAGATTTGGCGTTCCATAATATACTTCAATCTGATATGGTCTATCATTAGCAGTGCTAGAATATCCTATAGCCTCATAACTTGCAAGATAGCATTTAATAGGAGCAATATAAGTACCAGTAATAACAGACCCACCTACTGATGTAGGTGAAGTGTCATACAAATCCCATTTTGACATAGAATCTGAAGTATCTCCTGCACTCTCATGATACCTTCTATCATCAGTTGTTGCTGTCACATTGAATCTCCATCTATGCGTCCATGCTGTTTTTGGTGCTCTTGTAAGTGTATTAGGCATTATGTAAAATAATTATAAATAATTGTTTGATTAGCACTTATTGCAATTACCCATATATCAGTTAAATTATCAATATCTATACTATAAAAATCACCAGGACTTAATCTAATTCCACCACCTGAACCATTAGCAACTACCCCACTATCTCCTACTAATATATCGGCTGTATTATCAACACTTGCCTGTAAGTCAACACGCTTGCAAGCCACATCATAACCATCAGTACCTCCATCTAATTGTTCTGCTGAAGTATCAATGTCAGTATTTGCACCACCAACCATACCAGTAATATCATGTCCTACTTTACCTATAATATTAGTCCCAGCTGATATTGATGTTACATCCACATCTCCAATATCTACTCCACTATTAGCAGCAAGCTTACCTATAGCATTAGTGCCAGCAGGTAAAGAAGCAACAACATCAACTTGCATCTCGCTACCACTTATTGCATTATCTAAAAGTTCTACTGCCGTCTCTATTGCTTCTGTATCAACTTTAATTGTATCAAGAAGAGCGTCTAATTGTCCTCCATCAACAACATCCATAAGAACATGACCAGATGCATTTAAGGCTACAGCCCCAGCATCCCCATCTCCAAGCGTTCTAGCTGAAGAATCATATCTACCACCTATAAGGGTTGGCTCACTTTGAACAGCAGCATTTTCAACCTCACCTCCAGTTATATACAATGCTCCTAGTGCATTCACCTGCACATTGGTCATATCTCCATCAGCGACACCACCGCCACCAAGATTTGCAAGAGTATCATTTCTAACAACAGCTGCAAGCATACTATAGTTGTTTGCAAACGTAACACCAGCTGTAACAAGGTTTTTCTGTATATCTGTATACAATGAGCCAGCAGAATTTACTTGCAATGGAGCATAATCACCATCATCGCTGACTAAGGAGGCAAGAGTATCATTTCTAACTGCAAGAGACATAATACCATTATCTCCGCTACTATGAGCTCCATCTTCTGTCCGTTTTAATGCTGCTATGTATAAAGACAATAGGTCATCTCCTGCTAATACAACACGTAAAGTCTGTGAACTATATGCACCTAAGCCAGTATCGGCTGCCGTACCTCCAAGCAATAGAGATACATCACCAATATCTATAGTGGGAGTTGCTGACAGATATGCATTTACATCAAGACGATTACTAGTGACTGTTGCAACTTCGTTGTCGCTATCAATTATTCTTACAGCACTTGTGCCAGCACTAGCCATTTAATATCTCTGATAAGCCTGCTTTATCTATATTATCAACTTTCTTTTTAAGCTTCATACGAGCAACTTCTTCCAATACTCCAATACGCCACTTTTCATATCTTTCTTTTGCTTTTTTAATACGATCTTCTTCTTTGTCCGCCTTTTCTGTTATCTTTGCTATTTTCTGTTCCCACTCAATATATTTATCTTCTGTATCATTTGTAAGATTTTTAACTGCTTGAAGATCATTATCCGCTATGTTCTTTTCATTTTCCATTACCTTACGAACACTGTCAAGCCTACCCCTTTCTACAGCTATTTCATCCTTTGTATCAGATAATGCATTTTCTAATGTCTTAGCAAATTCCTGACGCTTCTCTATTTCCACCTCATACTCATTATAAGCCTTATTGTAGTTAGCTACCATGCCTTCACCATCAGCCTTAATCTTACTTATCTCACTTTTAACTGAGGCAACATCTTCCAAGGCGTTATCTTTCTTAACCTGAATGCCAGCAAGCTCAATTTTAGAAGACTCAAGTTGTTTTTTATAAAACTGAAGCTGTGCAATTTCATCCCTAAGCTTACGCTCTTTCTCTTCTTGCTTTAATGCCTTTTTCTCATACTTATTAGCATCTTTCTCAGCGGAAGAAACAGCATCAAGTTTAGTTTTTAAAAGCTTTTCAGTAGAGTAAATCCCACCTTTAAGCTTTTGAAATCTTTCCTCGTTAAATTCAACATCTATAAGAATCTTTCTAAGTTTATTAGCTTCAGAGCTATATTCTTTGTCTAAAGATTTTAACTGTCCCTTTTGATCCTTGATAGATTTTTCAAAAGATTTATTTTTAGATTCAAGTTTCTTATTAGCACTAACAACAGCCTTTTTTAAATCCTTGCCACTTATAAATATTTTTCTTTTACTTACACTTGCCATTTTTAATGAAAAGATATTATTGTAAAAATCTCATCAGTGCCCTCGTCACTCTTCATTTCTATCTGATCTACAAGAAGGCTATCAATGGTAATAGGATAATCATTGAAAAGTAATTTTATTTCATCTCCATATGTACCACCTATTTTTAGCTTTAAGCTAATAACATCAGTAGCATCATTAGTAGTATATGGAACTATCATGATTTGCTTTGCTGGCCCGTCTCCACCAGTAGTCCAGTTAGTACCCTCTACATATGAAGTTGCACATGTTATTTGTTCCGATGAATAATTTTCATATACTTTAAGATTGTTTGATTCCTGTACAGTAAATTTATTAATTGGTTTCGTTGCCATTTTATTTCTCCTTTACTCTAAGGCATGACTGCCGTGAATGAGTTATTAATTGTTTTCTTGCTCTACTTCTCCATTAGTCTTTTCTTCCTCTATCATCTCTTCTACTTCCTGCTTGGGAATAAGTTGAAGCATTACTTCAAGAGCTCCCTGAGCTTTGGTCGCCATCGTCTGATGATGATTCGCTTGTCTTTGATGCTCATTAAATTGAGTCTGTAGGGTCTGAGCTATTTCTTTTAGCTCCTCTATTGACTTTCCTTGAGCTTCTACGTCCTTGGTTGCTTTCGCCATTACTTTCTCCCGTTTGTTATGCGTTTTCTAAGGCTTCTACCTTAGCTGATAATTCTTGAATTGCTTTTACTGCACTTGCTACAATACCTGATGTACTAATTGCCTTTCCAATACATTCTCCTTCCACATAATTATCACCAGTAACACAATGTGGAAGAATTTTTTCAACCTCCTGTGCGATAAATCCTTGCGATTTCCTTCCATCATGCTTCCATTCAAAAGTTACTCCACGAAGTGCATTTATTATATTTAATCCACTATCTACAGATTCAATATTTTGTTTCTTAGCTATATCCGAAGTATCATTCAACTCACCAGATACTACTTTATCCTCATCTATAGTTAATGCTAAGTCAAGACCAGTAGTAGTATCATCCACAGTATAAAATTCTATTTTTGAACCATATGCAGCCCCATTTGACCAAGCCTCTGTAGTTTTACAAGTTATCTTTGCTCCAGTCTCAAAAGAATTACTGTCTGAACCCATGAAATAAATTTCACCAACAAGGTCTCCTGAGCTTAACGTAGTCCCAGCAGTTCCAACTGTAGTTCCTCTTGTTTTACGAAAGACAATTTGTGCTGAATTAGCATCTGCACTAGCCTTATCAATGTACATATTGGCAGTACCAGTTGCACCTATGTGTAATATACCGCTTGGTGCAGTAGTCCCAATACCGACCTTTCCATCTTCATCAATCGTCATTGTTTGAGTCATTGTTGGATTAGTACCAGCATTATTTGGAGTTGTAAAAAAACAAAGTCTAGCACCAGAGTCGCTATCGCCAGTATAATCCTCAGAAGCTTGCCAACTTATACCTGCAACCCTTTTAGGATTAGTAGTAGTAAGGTGAGGGTCAGTTGACGCAAAATATATTGCACCCCCATATCCATCGTCTGCCATAGACTTAGTAGCTATAGTTATACCAGGGTGTATATTACTCCACGAGCCTGAAGCAGTATCATCATTATGTAGATATAAATCTCCATCCTTTATCTCCAAAGCTTCACCTGGTGCAGCAGTCCCAATACCCACTTTTGTTGTAGTATCTAACTTCAATACAAATCCATCCGTATCACCACCTACCACAAAGTCTAATCTATCAGCAGCTGCTTCGTGAATATAGGTATTACCCCCATCGTCAAAATAAAACTTATCAGTAGCACTAATAGCTATTGAGGTTGTTGCCACACTTAAAGCACAAGTAGCACTTGCGTTACCATCTGTAATTGCTACTAATGTAGCACCATTTAGCCCTCCACTTGGAAGTGCTAATAATCTGTCGTATGTTGAAGCAATTGTGCTTCCTGATAAAGTTGCCATTTCAGTTTCTCCTTATTAAGGCATTAAATTGCTATTATGTATTCTATTGTTGTTGTAGTGCTAGAACTAGCTGCCGTTGCCACTTTTACAGTTGCAGCAGTTACCGAAGAAGTTGTCCTCATTGACACAGCTGCCCCTCCTGGAATTAATATATCACGCTCATCACCTTCAAGAGCTAACTCGCATTCAACAGTCCCAAGATTCTTTATATATAAAAACTTTATTGCATCTGAGCCACTTCTAATAACTGAAAGACTATCATTAACAGATACTTCGCCTTCTCCAGTATCCCACGTAGATGCTGTTCCATTCCACGTCTCATCAAAAAGATTCCATGTTTGCCCAAGACTTCTCATAGATGTCCAATAATCTGTAGCTTGATCCTCAGTTATAGCCACACTTCCCTTGCCACCAAATCTCTTTGCTATTGTTGTATCAAGCTTATAATCAGTATATGATGCTGTACCAGCTGTTGAACCTTCTTCACGTGTTTCCTCAGTGCTTGAAGTTGAAAAGCTAACCTGTGGCACTACATGTGCTCCCCATATTATTCTTCTATCATTTGGTGTTGCCATAATTTAAGTCCCCGTCATATAATCTACTGTTGCTGTTCCAGATATTGTCACGACTGGTTGTGCACCACTTGCTATTTTAGAAGCAAAACATTCGCCTTCTAAAAGTTGCATAATTTGTGTAGTCCCATCGTCTAGAGATAGTAAAACAGTACCAGATGTAATAGATGTAGCGGTAACTGCTATGAAGTCAAATCCTGAGTCAGAACCAAGATCACCAGTAGCGGTAAGTGTCCCTGTCGCAGTTGTATCACTTCCAAGCTCGTATAGATTAGAACCAGCAAGTTTTCTTCCACAGTCACTATCTAAATAATATCTACCACCACTTGACACTTGTTCTTGTGGAGTACAGTGATTTTTATATAGTATTCTTTTTGCCATTAAATTCGTGGAACGCTAAGTGTTCTTGCACCTGACTTACGATGTGGATACTTATGTATCTTCTCTTTATATTTATTCATAAAAAAACCAGCTTTATCAAATGCACCATTATCTTCTTCTATTCTTGCTTTTACATAATCAAGTATAGCAGGATGTAATCCCGTATCAATATAACTTGAGTTTGTAGTTGTTCCAAAGTTTGCAAGATTATCAGTAAGTGCATCTACTTCAGGATACTTCGCATGATAATGAATACGAATACCATCTGTGACACTTGCTTCATTATATGTATCGTAGTTACCTTCTCTATTCGTTGTATCTGTTGAAGTTCTGTCAACAAGAACACACATACGTGATCCGTGATGAGTCTCATTATCTAAGAACCATCCGAACTTACTATTTGGTTTATCTTTAAGTGCCATATTAGCTAGTTACATCCCCTGTTGTATTTGAATGACTATGTGCAGAATCATCAGTATCTTCCTTTAGAAGTTTATGCGGATCAGATATTTTAGGGATAAGATTATACCTACTGTCACTATCTAATACCTCTACTCTAAATATATCTATTATATCCGTAGTAGCACTTCCATTAACATCTGCGAAGTCTTTTAGTGGATACCACCTCTTATACTGCGTTAATGTCTCTTTTGCTGTTTTTTGATAGCTTTGTACTTCTGATGACATATCTAAAAGACAATCATTTATAAGCCTGAGTAAGTATTTCTCAGGCTTTCTACCATATAGTAACTCTACTTGTGAGACTATTTCCTTAACTGTCATTATGCCACATTATCTAATATTGCATATACTAACAATTTAACATCTTCCCCTATTGCAATAGCCCTAAAATCTAATGTGTCTGGTGTCCCTGAGAATCTTCCCCACCAAACTTCTCCAGGATTTAACTGAAGATTTCCTGTTGCTGCTGCGGCTGCCGTACTGTCCGTAAAATTAAAATGTACTACCGCTGTTGATGCACTTGCAGTTGAACCATCAGATTGAAAGCCTGAATGTTTAAGTACTACAAATTCTGGCCTATCATTAGCATGTGTCACAAGTGGAGCTAAACCACTAGTATTACTACCATTTAGGTAGCCTATACCAGCAGGTACTATTACTTCTTCACTTGTATCTATATCAATTGCATATGACATCCATTGACTTAAATCTCCAGCCCCATCAGCTATCTCATGTACTGCCGTTCCTCCAACACTTACTTTCGCATCATCTGTTAAAACTGATGCCGATACGCTTACTGTTGCTCTATCTGCTGCCATTTCTTATCTCCCTTGTTGTTGTTGTGGAGGAGGCGTTCCCCCACCCATTAATAATTGTAATCCTTGCTGATAATCAGCCTTTAATTGTGCATACTGTCCTTGAAGCCACTGATAATCAACTGATTGCTTTTGGATTAATTGTGTGAAATTGCTTACTTCACCAGTATATACTTGAATTTTTGATTGATTTGCCGAAGCTACTTTTTGTACTTCTGACGTATATTTTTGCATGCTTGTATCAAATGCAGCTCTATTTTTCGCAAGAGCTTGTGTAAATACTTGAACATTTGCATTTAGCTCTGCACTATATGTTCCTACTTCAGCTTGATACTTTTGTAGCTTTCTTGCCTCATGTGCATCTAATAATTGTGCCTCTTGTATATATTCCTGTAAGATAGCTTGATACTTAGCATTCTCTTTATTATACTCATTAAGTTCATTTTGAAGATCACTACCATACTTTTGTAAGTCCGTTGATCTTTCAGCCTGCCATACCTGTATATCGCCAGCAAGATTCTGTTGATACTCTTGAACCTGTGTAGTTACTTCCATTTGATATATAGATGCTTCTGCTTGATACTTTTGTATAAGCTCTGCATTATTATCATATATCGCCTTCATATCGTTAATTGCATTTTGGAACTGTCTTTGCTGGCTTCTATTCTCATTATCTAAATTAAGCTGTAGTTCACCCTGAGCCTTAGCAATGTTAACTTGATTTGCAACCTGTATCTCTTGCATTGATTCCTGTATGGCTGATTGATATAAAGTATTTTGTATATTAATATCATTTAATTCATCTGATATATCTGCCTGCAAAGCTGATATTCTATCTGATTCTGTCTTAGCCCATGCTTGGTAAACAGTATTAAGTTCAAGCTGATAGCGTGAAAATTTCTGTCCGTATTCTTGGACTTCTTTATTTACCTGTGCACTATATGTCCCTACCTCAGCCTGATATTTCTGTAGCTTTTTAGATTCTTCCGCATCCTCTAATTGGGCATCTTGTATATCTTTTTGGAGTTTAGCTTGATATTCTGTATTTTCCTTGTTGTATTCATTTAACTCATTTTGCACATCAGTTCCATATTTCTGTAAGTCAGTTTGCCTCTCTGCCTGCCAAACCTGTAAATCTCCTTGAAGATTTTGTTGATACTCTTGAACCTGCGTATTAACCTCTGCTTGATATGTTTGAACCTCCGACTGATATTTTTGAATCTTACGAGCTTCATGTGCATCTAAAAGTTGTGCTTCCTGCATATATTCTTGTAAAATAGCCTGATATTTAGCATTCTCTTTATTATACTCATTTAGCTCATTTTGTATATCAGTGCTGTATTTCTGTAAATCGGTTTGTCTTTCTGTTTGCCATACTTGCAAATCACCAGCTAAATTCTGCTGATATTCCTGAACCTGCGTATTTACTTCTGCCTGATATTCTTGGACTTCAGCACTAAATTTCTGCAACTTCCTAGCATCTTCTTGGTTGTCAAATTGTGCATCTTGGATAGATATTTGGAGCTGTGCTTGATATTCTATATTCTCTTCATTAAATTGACTTGATTCTTGACTCATGAGGACTTGAGCTTCATTAAGCCTTGCAGATGCTAACTCTATATCTTCATTATCTAATGCTGTAGAAGCTTCTCCAATTTCTGTGTCTCCAATACTTTCATCATAAGTTGGAGCGGAAGTAGAAAAACTTACAGACGTTGAACTTAATGTTGGTACATCTGGTGGAACTGCCGTAATTGATAAATCTGAAATCGTTGGAGCTACTTTAAGTGCAATCGAAGGCTTAGTATATGTTGGAGCATAGCTTGATGGGTCAGAAATAGATTGTGAAGATATTGTTAAAGTTGCTGGCTTAACTGCTGTGATTGACAAGTCTGATATAGTTGGAGCTACCCTTAATGATAGAACTGGTTTTGTGTATGTTGGGGCAGTACCCGTTATTGTAACACTTGCTGCCGTAATTGTTGGAGCGGAAGGAAGAACAGCTGTCACAGTAAGTTCACCTGGATCGCTATCTCCAAAATCTGATAATGTCCAATAATCATTAAAAGCATTCATTTGTGTTGCTGCATTAGTTGTGAGCTTAGAATAATTAGGAGCACCCCCAGTATATGTACTTGCAGCACCAACAGTTGCAGTTGTATATGTAGGGAGTGAAGCATCCACATCACTATCTATGCTAGCAAATGTAACCGATGCTAATGATGGAGTATCTGGTGAAACTGCTGTAATAGATAAATCTGATATAGTCGGAGCTACTTGTAATGCCATTACTGGTTTTGTGTATGTTGGAGCAAAACTTGAAGGATCGGCAACAACTTGTGAAGATATTGTTGGAACTGCTGGCTTGACAGAAACTACGAAATCACTTGGAGCACTCCATGTTGGGAGAGACTCAGATATTGTTTCAAGTACAGGAACTACAACATCTGATGGCAAATCACCTTGTTTTGTATTCATTTGTTGTTGCAATGCTTTTATTGAAGCATATAGTACCACAAGATGTTCCGCTTCGTCTGGGAAGCTAGCTATTGCACTATCAGAGTCAGCATCAATAGATGGAGCACCTGCTATATAATAAGTGCCTGACAAAGAAGCTGGTAATATATTTAACTTTCCACCCTCGACATAGTATACTGGATCAGTTGATGTAGCGTAATCTATGCGACCACTATCTGACGCCTTATATTTATCAGAAGCACTTATCTTTCTACATTCTACGCTTCCAGCATAAATACTTCCAAGATGTTGACTTGCAATAGTTTCAGCCTCAGAACCAGCAGCTACGGATGTAAAAGTGCTTTTAGAATAACACATCTCTTTTAGCTTTGAAGGAAACACATTTACAAGTTCCCTTACACCATCTTTAAGCCATTGATCTAAAGCAGTCTCATCAGTGAATGATCCAACTAAATCTTGTATCTGAGCACTAAGTGTTGCCATTGTTCCTCATGTCTTCAATAGACTTATCCATTGTTGTTTGATTAAATTCTACCTGTGTAGTTCCAGACCAAGTTGTACGCATGTTTACGTGATCCTTTGTGTTGTTACGTTTGTTTATGTAATTACCACAATCACACTTCATGTCCTTCTTGTTCTCAAACTCTCCTTTCTGTCCACATCTATGACAATAAAATATTATAGCCATTATTTCTCCAAAATCTCTTTTGCCATTTTCTTTGTTTTTTTCTTAGATTTCTTTATTGCCTTAATCTTGTCACCCCCAGGAAACATATCACTTCTATATGATTTCATGTGTTGCCTTTTAGTAGACTCTTTAACAACATCAGTAACATTTACATTTCCACCTTCATCATACTTTGGCGTAGGAGTCATACTTGGAGCTGTTGGAGGTTGGATTTGTCCACCAAGCTGATAAGTCTCCATACGATCAGGAGCATTTGATGTTGGAATTCCCGTCTCTAATGATTTTGCTTTTGCTGCTGCAATACCTTCTGGGGTATATGCAAATTCTTCGTCACCTACTTTTGGCATTACTTTCTCCTTTTTCTAGCATCGGACATTGGTAAATTTCCATGCTGATTAATGTATTCTAACGTATCTAAAGTGTTGCTATTAACAGAGCCATTTTGAATTATAAATTCTCCACCTTCTACTTCTATGGGAATACCACCTTGTTCATGACTTGGCCCACTTAAAGCACCACCACTTATAAATTTCTTTCTTGATTTATATGGCATTATGCTACCCTTAACCTTTCTGGATCAAACGCAAATTTTCTACGTGTGTCTTGACTTACATCCCAAGAAGCTTCAGAAATTGACGATATAGCAAATTCCCAATTAATTGTTATGTCTTCCCAATTTCCATCATCAAATTCATTTAATGTTTTTACTACTGGAAAACTTGTTGATTTTACTATGTCTTTTATTATTCTTCCCATTTTATTCCTTTTAAAATTTTTATTAGCTTGTCTGGGGCAAGCCCTTTATACGACCTGCCCCACAGTAAGCAATCCTGTTAACCCTTATTTATTTAGGTTTAGCTAAAAGCAATAGTTGATGTTGCACCAGTACCTTCTTTGATACCATTAACTTTAACAAGCCATTCGCCATCATTCTTACAATAAAGCAGGTAATAACTTCCTGTCATTCCCCATCCACCATTGGTGGCTGAAGGGGTTATTGTAATAACTGAATCCGCTGCAACAGATGAATCCTGTTGGGCTGGGATACCAGTTCCAATACGAATCTCTTGATAAGGCTCGAATGTATCACCACTAGCACAAGTTATTGTCATAGCATTAGCTGCATCTGCGTCAGCAGTCTGAACAAAGGCTATAAATACGCCTTCTTCTGCTGCTGGCAAAGTTATTGCCGATGTAGCATCTGCTAACCATGCTGATAGATACTGATAATTCTTAACTAGAGTTATACCAGCATCTACAGTACCATCTACAACTGCCAACGATGTTAGTTCACCATTTCTGACTAAGTCTTGCCATTTTTCATTAGCAAAAGCCATATCTTTAGAATATGTGACAAAGTCAAATTTGCCATAACTACCACTGTTACTATTTAGTTTATCAGCTCTCATTATGTAGCTCCTTCTATATTGATTAAGAAGTGTGACTCAGGCAAAGCAACTTCAAGACCTGCTTCGGTAAGAATCAAGTCTTTCCGTAAGTCTTCATCAGCCTGTTGAACATTAGTTGTAATGCTCGTGTCACGATTCAATCCGTTACCAACAAGAGGACGATATGCAATATTACTCATATCACAAAGACATAAGTAAGAATCTGCAAATCCTCTAAAGAGAGGCTCTTTAACAAGAGACATAGTACCATGTACAGTATTAACTTCCATGATAGAATGTCCAAAATTACCTTGCTTCTCTGCAATGTTATACCGAGCAAAGTTTTCAACACTACCAGCGTTAACTGTTTTATCGAGGAATGTTCCACCGAATTTGTTGAAATATGTAATTACTGGTAAACTTGCGAGAGCAAGCTTGTTAGAAGAACCACCACGTGCAGGATCATATACTACTTCAAAATCGGATAGCAAACGATCATATGTAAACTCAGAAGCAGCCGAACTACGAAAATAAGGTGCACCACTTGTATAAGAAAGTGCACTATCATCTATGTTAGCTGTTGCATTTTTTACGATATGACCAACTATTCCTTCTGAGTAGTTGATTGAACTTACACTAGCACGCTGACCAAAGAGCATTGCTCTTTCAATGTCAACTTTGTGCTCTCTTAGTTTTAAGTTCCAGATTCGTTGCCATTCATTTTCATACCCACGATAGCGTGTAGCAATCGAGGTATTGCTCATCTCAGCAGCAGTTTTAAAGATTTGGGTATATCCATAATCATCGTCAAGACCTTCCGACCATACATCAGGAGAACCCGAACCTTCTGCGTAAGAAGTTCCAATAACAGTACATTTAGCATTATCAGCACCAGTTTCTGCACCATCAACGGATGAAATTGTCTTTGCAGTAAAGGTAGTATCACTACCATTATCTACAGGGCCAGTTTCAACACGTGCAATGATAGTTTCAGGAGAATTGCTTTCATTGTATTCAACAGCAAAAACCATTCCCTTAACTAGCCAATCAACGCTTGCACCACCAGATGTATCTACAGTACAGGATATGCTACTTCCAGCTGCTGGGAACACACATGAACCCTGCAACAAGAAAGAACGATCTGTCCAAGAAGTCTTAGTCCGATTCTCTAGGAAACGGAATGTAGGATCATCTGTTGGAACTTTCGCAACTTTGCTAAGATAAACAAAAAATGGAGACTCTTCTGGAGCTAAATCAGCGACTCTGTCACTGAAGTTGTACATTCTTCTGGTGTCTAAACTAGCACTATCTACTGTGCTTCCACCAACAGAACCTACGTTTAGTATTCCTGTATTAATAGCCATTATTATGACCTCCGTTTATTTGTTTAAGTTAAAACTTAGTTCGATCTCCAGCACCCATTATTCCAGACCACATCTTGTCTTCATCAGATTTTCTACTTGGCTGTGCACCTGCAATAGTGCCAGCTGGTGTAGGATTAGCCTGATTTTGACGAACTTTATCGAGTGGACTTTCATTAACAGTTTCTGGAGCTTGTGATACAGCACGCCACATTTTTAGTACATTGTCCAAGCCATATTCAGATGGATGCTTATCAGCAAATTCAAAGAAGTGCTCTACTTCCTGCTCATTTAATCCTTTAGCGATTAAATCACCACGAAGGCTAGTTCTTCCTTGTTGTGCTTTAAGTCCACCGACAGCTTGATCTACTGCACCATTTATGGTTTCCTGCATCTCTTGCATCCTAAATTTATAAGATGCTGATGATGGGTCATTGTAGGCTTCCCAAGGATCAAATTCATCAGGCTTTAAAGCAATTTTTTCTGGAGCAACTGGTTGTTCACTTTCACGTGAGTCCAAAAACTCCTGAACTTTTGCTTTAATCTGTTGATTTTCAGCATAGAGTTTATCCTTCTCAGATTGATGATACTTAGCTTGAGCCTCCCAATCTACTGTAGAACTCTCTTCACTGTTTGTTCCCTCATCTTGCCCTACTTCTGCATTTTCGAGTTGGCCATGTGTATCTTGACTTTCGACAACAGAAGCGATTACGTCTTGTTCTTCACTTGACATTGTTCCATTCCTTTATATTCACGATTTCTCGGATTTACGAGCTTGACTACGTTTCTTTTCCACATCTGTCACTAAACGTAATTTCTCTGATTCGAGTTTGACCGCATTAGATAATTTATCAATAGAAACTTTATTTTGGGTTTTAGAGTCATACTCTTGCTCTTTGAGCTTACCCTTGAATTTTTCAACTTCAGTTCTTTTGCGTGATTGTACTTCTGCACGATTAGCGGTTTGAAGATCACCACTAAGACTTTTAATTTGTTCTTGAGCTTGTTGTAATTGTGACTGCAATTGTGCAACTTGATCTGTCCTTTGAAGTACACCAGCTTTATCAAATATTTCTGTTTTCTTTAATGCTTCCACCTTATCAATTAAACCTGCTTGATAGGCTTCCATATATACATTCCACTCACCCCATTTATTAGATGGCATGGTAGAGTTACCAATAACACGCACATCAAATGCACCAACAGCTAAGTCATTTTCTATTGTCATAAGCTCTTTTGTCTTATCGTCATAAAGCTTTTTATTTACTGTGTATTCATCAATATCATTGTTTGGTTGGGCTATTCTAAATGTTTTTTGAAAATTATAGTGCGACTTGGCTAGGTGGTAACACACCTTGCCTAGTCGTTTTAAACTTGCCTCAACATCTCTTAATTTACTCTTGCTACGCCTTTGACCAAAATCTTCCATCATCATTGTTCCAGATGATGTTCTTGGTGATGCCTCTGCATTTCCCTGTTGCATCTCAAATATTCCAATGTTTAAGTCGATGTAATGTTCCACCATCTGAGGTAATTGCAATATTGAGCCAGCGAGTGGTTGTGGAGAGGGAAAGTGAGGTTCTCCAAATGAAGCGTCATATTCAATCGTTGCATTGGGATTCGCCCAATCACGTTCCAGTTCTTCTATATCTTGTACAGAACCCTGTGGTATAAGCAACTTCAAGCCTGACGATGCCTGTGCATGCGATGTAATTAAAGACATTACTTTATTTAAGAACCTCTGAAATCCCTTGTTCTTGCGAACATCACTCATCGGATAAGGAGTATTAGTCCAAATATTTGGTACAGGTACAATTGGGAATATATTTGTATCTAGTACCTTTTCATATAAAATAACCTGACCGACAATACATGTACATTGTATTCTTGTCTGCTGTACTTGCACAATGTCAAAAAGACCCCTATCAAAAGCTTCAGCGGTTTTTTCATTCGCCAAAAGCTTTTCGAGCCCAGTATTATCCAAAACTTTCTCTTGCCCACTCTGCAAGTCCATAACCCTAAAGAATGGCATTTTGACTTTTCTAAAGTCTTCTATAATTCTATACTTCTCTCCAGTGTCCTCCCAGTCATAATCTTTTACAATATCAGGTGTAAATGCAGTTCCTTGCTGTCTTTTGTTAGAAGATGGATAATCTTCATCTTGAATGGACAATCCTTCAATATTGTCAATAAGTGTATCCCCATTCTCATCTGGAACAGAAAGCATGGGATATGCATCTAAGAGTTGCTGTTTTGTAAGTATCGTTGAAAGCTGCATACCTGACGCATCATCAAACCACTTATTTCTACTATTAGGATCAACAACGACACGAAACGGATCAACATAGTTAAACTTAACCTCACCCCTACCATAGTCATCTTCAGGGTCTATATATGCATAAAAGTACCCAAGACCAGCTACAGAGTAATCATGAACCACTTGCTTAAATACTTCATCACCATCAGACTTATCCCATATATACTCTAAAATAGTCTTCCAGACGTTTGCGAGCCTAGAATCAGAATCCTCTCTGCCAACGGCAGAAAATTTTGGGGGCTTAGAAGTGATAATTGCTTTAAACTGCTCAATGGCTGCATACAGTCTATCAATGGGTAAACCCATTTGATTTCTCTCAGCAAGCTCGTTTGCCTCTTGGTCTGTGAAATGATTGCCGAGATAGAAATCTATGTCTTCTCTCGCCTGCTCATCCCAGGACTTACGGGCATCAAACCAACGTTGATACCTCTCTTTTATCTCTTCTGCTCTTTTGTCTTGTTCTATCATATGGTAAATTTACTGTAAAGTTAGTATTAAGTGCAAATCATGTGGATTTGCCTGTAATCCAGTTATATGCCTTGCGTGCTTTCAAATAAGAACCATCTTTCTGCCTATCTTTCTTTTTCTTGCCTGCCTTGGGATTTCCCTTAGCATACTGTGTTGCTAACCAAAAAGCATCAATGGTGTCATCATGAGAGCCTTTTGGAAAATCAAGCAGTTCACCGATAAACTCATGATGTAGTTTTTTAAGATGTACAGCCCCAGCCTTGAACATTGGTTGCAATCCTTCAAAGAGTCTGTCTTTTTTCTTCTGGGTATACCCTTTAATACCCTGTTCGATGCCTGGAACGAAAAGCCCCTCTTTCTTACTACGCTTTTGAACATAGTCTCTAAGCATCTCCTGATATGCAATAGTTTCTATATTTACCCTTCTAACGGGGCTATACCTTTTAAGTATCTCAAAAATCTTGTCAGCACATTCCATTGGGAGGACTCGCTCACGCCAATATTCAATAACATAGTAATCGTATTCAGCAGTAACTCCAAGAACCATAATGACGCTGTAATCGTTCCTACTAGCAATAGTTGAAGCGGGATCGACACCAATATATATGTTAACATACTCAGTGTGTCCGTCATCAAATTTAATGTACCAGCTATCCGATGCTTCTTCAAATCTAATATTCCCCCTGTAAAGTGCTTCGTTAATATCTTCCTCAGCAAAAATTTGATCTTCTGGTGATTTTGCTTGATTCATATACTCCTGATAGAACTTGGCAGGAGTGCCACTATCAATATAAAATTGCTTACGCTCTTCTAGTTTCGATAATGGCCAGCGAGATGGCCAAATAGATTCACCATCTTCAATTGCTTTTTTGGTGTAGACTTCCCAAGAATATGCTTCCCCACTCTTGCGAGCATCCCTCCAACCCGTAACGAGTCCGTTTAAGAAAGAATCCCAGTGAACAATAGTTCCGTTGCACCAAAGAAAGCCATTCTTATCGAAATCGATTGCTGGAAACACAGCTGCTGTAACCCAGTTCTTGATTTGCTGTCTTGCATCGGGTGTTTTCGTATTCAGCTCTGATTCGAAGTCATCAAGCACCATTCCTGTGAATCTAGTCGAAAGTTGCTTTTTACCACGAAGTCGCTGATTTGCACCCTTTGCAATCATTCTACAGCCATTTGTGAGGGTAAACTCGGATTTAGTCCATTTGTTCCCTTGTAGGTCTCCAAAGTAGTAATCTATAGCTGGATTGAGTTCAATGTGGCTCATAACCCAATTTAGGTTATCAATTGCCTGATCCTGTGCTTCACCAATCCAAGCGATAAATTCGGGTTTATCTTTCTCTGCAAATAAGAAACGATGTAAGATTGCTGTAGATGCTAATGTAGATTTAGCATGGTCACGTGGCAATACTAATCCTAACTGTTGTATTTCTTTATTTAAAAGTAACTTCCCTACCTCCACATGAAAATCAGGTGTTGCAGAGGCAAGGAAGTCTTGAGGAGAGAAAAGTTTCCCGAAAACTATTAAATCTTTATAGGCATTGGCAAGTAATTCCTCATTTTTACTTACATCCCCATGTAGGTTTAAATTAGCCAATTATTTCCTAATGTGCTCCATTGTCATTGAAATATAGGCATGTACGAGGTCAGTCATGTATTTCAGGTCTGCCCACATACAAAACATGAAATATACTGTAATAGACATCCATACAAGCATTAGAAGCTTACCTAGGTCACTCTTCATCGTTTATTGTAATATGTTCGCATGGAATATCCTCGCAGTTATAATCTTTAAAATGCCCAGTGTGAAAGTGATCAGCATTGCAGTATTTAGGGCAAAATTCATATCCGACAATCCTAACCATTAAAGTATCCCCAAAACCAAGCGGATAAGGCTTTGGTTTCTCCCTGTCTGCCTCTAGGGCTAAAAAGCCAGAAACTAAACAAAGGCATATGGTTGATACAAGATTCACTTCTTACCAAATACGTAAACTCCTATATTTAAACAGCCGATTAAAAATAATAATACTGCATCACCAATGTGCCACAAGTAGAGGTTATAAAACCCTACAAACAGGTTGATTAAACGAGCAGCATCCCTTTTTGTCACTTGAGTTCAAAATGAGGAAAGTCATCGAAGCGGTTATCTACAACTTGAAAGTCCTGATCCCAATCACCGCCCCAGCGTAAGTTTATACCCATCTGACTAGCAACGCCAATAACAAAACCAGCAAACAGTGTTTGCCTCTCTCGATCCTTCCAGTCAACAGGATAGGGCGTAACATCAACAGCCGAAGAGGGCTGACGATTATGTCGCCCATTTGGATACTTTACCTTCGTCTTTCCTTCTTCATACAGCTTGTTCTGTCTATCCTTGTCCCTATGACCTTCCAAGATTGAGCAATCAACGTGCTTAATCACTTCATTAAATACTTGTTTTAGTTTACTGTCGCAAGTATTTAGTCTCTCCCTAGATTTTCTACCAAATTTTGGCACTATGCTTCTCCCCTTATGTTACCTTCACCTAAAAATTTTGTTAAATGGTCATCAACGTCAAATTCAGAGCTACAATGCGGACACACCCAGCCTATAACATCATCAAAATCACCCAATAATCCAACCCTTTGGGTAAATTCATCATTTAAGTGTAGTTCTTTACTACAAATTGGACAGGGATCAACAGTTTCCTTCTTCCTAGTCGTTTTTGTCTTTTTCTGCATGTGCGATGAGCTCTGGCTCTCCATGTTTTTTAACTCCTTCTAGCTGCTCAGGCGAAAATCCTGCCCAAATTGTTACTTGCTCTGATTTTT
>VTLG01011397.1_pt1 | contig 22760 bp, 39 predicted proteins | sample 4694571 | NCBI WGS metagenome assembly VTLG01 (sample SAMN12604809, study PRJNA352737) | marine metagenome | biome: ENVO:00000447; feature: ENVO:00000209|ENVO:00000569|ENVO:01000036; material: ENVO:00002151; isolation source: viral sequences binned using virsorter ...
GGTTTACAGTCATATGTGTCAAACTTTTCGACCCCCCTAGCATTTATTTTCCATTTTTAAATCATTAGGGATAACGTCATCGAACTTTATGTCATTATAGTGTGTCCCGTCATAGATTTGTTGTATTACGCTCTTAAAAGTGATATAACACATATCTTCAGAATATTCTTTTATTCGGTTTGTATAGTCTTGAGCTTTTGCATCTCCCATTGATTCCTCAATGAATACATCCCAGACCAGTTTATTTATTGTTTTGCTCATATTTCTCTAATTCAAATTCAATGTGAGCGATTGCCTTCTTTAAGCATTCTATTGGTGTTTCATGCTTCTTGTACGCTCTAATGATGTAAGTTGTTGCAGTTGCTAAGTGATAAGGCAAGTCAAAGTTGTCACATACTTTTCTTGCTTCATATCCATTGAGCCCTTTGTAATACTCTGGGACTCTTTTGTCATTAGGCTTTACATCGCCACATTTACAGTTCTTCATCATTCTATTTATTTTGTGGAGAATATCGGAGTCGAACCGATGACCTCTTGAATGCAAATCAAGTGCTCTAGCCATCTGAGCTAATTCCCCTTCTTTCTTTTCATTCTTTGCCAATTGGTCTTTTGGTTGTGATGGTATTGACATAGCGTTTGTAGGTTCTCAAATCCAAATCTTGAACCTCCATCCTTTATTTCAACTATATGATCTACAATCTTTCCTTCTGTCACTCTGCCTTCTTCTTCACACCATTTGCAGACGGGATTCATTGAGAAAAATGCTTTTCTAACCTTTTGCCATGCTCGACTTCTGTAAAAGTCAGAGTTCTCAGAAATATGTTTCTCAGTAAATCTGACCTTCTTTTTACTGTTAGCAATCCATCTCTTTGGTTTTCCCTTTGGCAGCTTTGGCATTAGTTTAAGAGTTTTATTTCTTTAATATAGTCAAAATCCACATCATATTCAATCTTGATGTAAGGAGTTATCCCATCGTTGTTAAGCCAATCATCACAAACATCAATTAATTTGTCAATTGCTCTGGCATTTGCCTCCTCAACACTTTCATCATCTTTTATCATTATACTAACCTCAAGAACCGCTTTTAGCTTCATTTTCTGCTATTTGTTTAGTGAAAGAATATAAGAACACCACAATCAAAATTGGACTGATTAAAAATAGAAAAAAGATTTGAAGTGTGATTCTAAATAAACTTAACAAAATCCTCCAGGCTTTCATAAGTTCTGCATTCATAATTTTCAGTGTTTTCTTTTTCCTTTATTTGTTGTTCTTTGTGGTTCTCTGATGGTCCAAACATCAATTGAAATCCAATGTCGCTTCTTATTACTTTGGGCAAAATCATCTCAGCTCCGTCTTTCGTAGTTCTCCAGATTTGCTGATGACTTGTCCGTCTAGGCATCCAGAGTGGCTTTGTATTTATTTATTATCCGCTCCAGTTGTGATTCATACCAAATGGGAAAATCATACGTTTGCTCTGTTTGTTCCCAAACTCGATAGAGAACTGCTCTCAATCTTTGACTCGGTGTCTTTCCCCCCACCTCAAACTCTGTCGTAAATTTTTCTACTTCGTGGACCTCCTCTTTGCTTATTGTGTCCGAGCTTATGAGAATCATTCCAGCCTTCCTTCTTAGCTTAAACAAGCGCATCATTGTTTCCTCTGGGAGCTCTTGAGTGTGTATTGTAAGAGAAAGAGATCCATCTGCTAGGGTTGACACTTTAGAAACTCCTCCTTCAAATATTGTGCTTATTTTTGTCATCGTTGCATATTATAAAAATTGAAAGAAGTTCCCATTTATTTGGAGGGAAAGTTCTTAACAATTTTTTGTTAATCAAGTTCTTTAATTTTTTGTCTAATGTTTTCGATTGCTTCTTCATAATCTATTCTGGAAAGCTTCACAACTGTCTGAGCTTGTTGTTCTAATTCAGCTGAAGTTCCCTCTCCCCATTTTCTATCTATTCCTATTGATTGACGATATTGCTCGCCTCCTCTAAAAGTATTACATCCAGCACATTGAGCATTGACGTTCTTTTCATTCCATCTTGTTGCAATATGCCTTCTGCTCATAAAGTGCCCAGCATGAATTGAACCGCCAAAGGCTGGAGCTTCTTTTCCACAAGAAATACATTTACAGAGTCCTCTATGGTCCGAGTCTCTCTTTCTTATATATTCAGAAAAAAGTTTGTCAAGCTTTGCTTTGAGCTTTGCTGTTGTTGTTTTAGGCATGGTATCCCATAGCTTTCAAAACAATATCTTGTTTGGTCGTTTGCTTTTCTTTGTAGCTCAATCCTCTAAGATGAACATTGTCCTCTTGAATCTTAGCTCTTTCCCTTCTGACTGTTGCAGCGTTCTGGAGTTTCTTTTGAGAATATAAGTGAAGCAAATCCATCCCAGTCATTTTCTCTGGATTTATCTTCATTTGTTTCAACTCTTGAAGCCAATAAAAAGAGAGGAGCTTATTATCACAATCTCTCAGTTTTGGATGTCTTTCAAGCATTATTTGAACTTTCTCTTTTACTGTCATTTTTTACTTTTTTAATAAATTCTTTGAACTGTTTATCTTGTCTGTTGGCAAAGAATAAATTTAGCCCAATGTATCCCATCATCAGAACTAACAAAATCTTAAAAAAAATCATGCTTCATCTAAATATTGACGAATCTCAGCTCTCAATCCCTCCTCCCATTTTGGAACAAGCATTTTTTCTAATTTGTAAGCTTCAATCTTTCTATTGTTCTTTTTTAGTAAGTAAAGATCATAATAAGCCAGAGCCTCTGAAAGCAAAGCCTTCAAATCTCTTGAATCATAATCCTCTCTAGATTCTAAAATGTGCTTGGAAATAGTTTCCAGAATCTTTACAGTTTCGATTTTGAGTTGTCCTTTTTTCATTTTAATAGTTTTGCTTTGTTTATATTTCCACCCATCAATCGGGCATTTTCTAGATATTCAAGTTCTTGTTTTTTGTGCATTTCGATCACTTTCTTTGCAACCTTTTTCTTTTCAGCTCTAAGCCAGATGTTCCATGTTCTAACGTTAAGAAAGACACTAGCTTCATCTCCAGCTCTGACACCTTCTCGAAAGGCTCTTGAAACATCTTCCATTGTCATTGTGCTGAATTGAGTGTTGTTGGCTAAATCATCAACTAAAATGTTTGCCATTGTCACAATGTCCTCAACTGATGGTTTTTGTCCAATCTCTAAGTAAGTTCTGGATAATACGTCAACCGCTTCTCTTTTCAACTTCGGGAGGTCGTTCTTCCATCTGTTCCAAATCTGATTCTTTTTCTCTTTCATTTTTTTTCTTTAATCTTTGCAGCCTTGATCTCTCTTTGCTCTCAATGTCGTGAGGTATTGGGTGAAAACCGAACATGAGTTCAAATGCTGATTTAGTTACCATTTTTTCCATTTATCAAATCTCTAGCTTTTTGCCAATTATCAAAGGCACTCTTTGTTTTTGATTGTTTCTGATGTTTAAGGTCAAAAATCCCTTTCCATCCGTTCTCAATTGATTGCTGGATGATTTGCTCTTGGACCTCATGACACCCTTGTGAAAGTCGCATCAGCTTACCGACTGCGGCTTTTTCTCCAATTGGTTTGTAAGTCAAACGAAATGTTTCTTTTCTATATGCTCTCCACATTTTCCAAGCCTCCACATTTAATTCTTCTAAATGTTCAAACTCAAACTCATCTTTCTTTTTAGTATTTAGTTTATTTAAGTATTTAATACTTTTAGTCTTTAATAGTGGTTCCTTTTCTACTTGTAGCTTTTCTACTTGTACGTTTTCTACTTCTACCTTTTGGGAAAGTGGTTTCTCATAAACAATATAGTCCCATTTTAAAATCTTTCCGTTTTCCCTTGTCTGAGAGCGTTCAATATATCCAAGCTCAGAAAGTTCTTTAAATGCGCTATAAATGGCTTTTTTTCCGTCTTTATGCCACTTCTCAACCTCCTCAACATACAAGTCCCAGTTTTCTGGAAGTGCTAATAAATGACACAAAAGTCCTTTGGCTTTCAAACTCATATCTTGTTTGAAGATAAACTCGTTGTTTATTGTGGTAAAATTAGAGCTTTTTTTGACAAGAATCTTTTTCATAATCCAATCCTTTTAGCCTCTCTGTCAAGTTCTCTCAATCTTTTATTAATTGCTTGTTGTTCCTTTCTAGCGTTTTCAATTTCTTGAAAGAACTGGAAGCTTCTCTTTGTTTTGAAAAGCCTTTCATCGTCATTCATATAAATGTCAACAAGTTTATCGTAAAAATCATTGTATCTTGGATTAAACTTCGGACTCTCCATGAATTCAATGTGTTTCTTTTTATAAAAGTAAAATGAAGTCCGATGTCTTTCAAAGTAGTCTTTTGCTTGTTGCATAGTCAATCCCATTTCAAACATGACAAATGCTGAGGTTGCCATTCTAGCTATTGTGTACTCTCTTTTTCTGCAATTACTGTCAATTGATCCGTAGGGGATTTCCATCAAATCCTCTGCTAAGAACTTGAGCTTTTTTATTTCTGTTTTAATTTTATCAATTTGTTTCATCTTCATATTTATTTACATCATAACAAGTTGTGAATCTTTCATCATATTCTCTGAGAAAATCTTTTCTTGTAAAAGTTTCAAAGCTTGAATAATCTAAATCGTCATAATGATAAGTTGTGTATGTTTCTTTGTCTATAAGATATAAGTCCATTTTATAATCTCCAAGATTCACATCTTCTAACTGAAAACCTAGAGCTTCCACATTGGCTTTTATATCCTCTTTGCACCATTCAAAAGGTGCTTTCGGATAGTCACTATCGCAATAGCCTATGTCAGTTCCCGCTCTCATTAGAATGGTAAATCGTTTTTCTGTTGTTGAGGCTTTTCGCCAGTTAGAACCCATTGAGAGAAAATCTCAGCAATGTCAATGATTTTGTGAACATCTGACTCTCCTACAATGTTACAAGCGTTTGTGAGAGCGTTCTGTTTGATAATGTATTCTTGAGTCTTTTCGTTTTTTGGTGGAGTTGAGTTTTTCTGATAATTTGAAGCTGGCTTAATCTTTGGATATTTGCCTCCAATATATTCATAATCGGTTTCTTGTCCTATTACAAACTTTGTTTGATTCTGACTTTTTGAAAGATACTGACCAGAATCTCCATTTTCAAACTCTACTTCAAACTTGTACATAAGTCCATACTGACCTTCCCAAGTTCCGTTTGCTTGTACATTTTTTACTTTTCCGTTTTTCATTACATTGATAAATAAATAATTCCTAATTGATGAAGTGTTACAAAAAACACAAATAAAAGAGCTGTGACACAATAACAAAAGATTGCTCCAGCATTTATTGAAAAGAAGTTTCTAATATTTTTCATTGATGTTGATGTTTAATTGTTTCCACATTATATCAGTGTAAAGTTTTCTTAATAAAAGAATTGACTTCTCAAGAGATTGCTTTTGTCCCTCTGCAAAGGCTTGAGATATTAGTTGGTTCTCTTGTTTATGTACCTTAGATAATTCCTCTAAGGAGATGATTTGTTCTTTGATTTCGGCTTTGTATTGGTTGATCGTAGCCTCAACGAGCTCTGCATTGAGCTCTTTTGATTTGATTTCTTTTCCTAGATTGAGAAAAAAGCTGTCTAATAGTTTCTTAGTCATTGTTTTGTGTTTTAGTTAATGATTGAGCAGCAAATATATATCCTTTTTCTGAATTATCAACAATAAAAGTTAACAAATATCAATAAAAGTTTGATTTACTAGATTAAAAAAAAAGTTGAAAAAGTTTATTTAAGACAAAAAAAAGAGCCTTTTAAAGCCCTTTTTCTTACAATTCAAACTAATACTAATCAAAAACTTTGTTACTAAAACGGTGCGAATTTAAGAAAAAATGTGTGTTAAGTGAGCAATCTGTCCATTTTTTTTACAATGAATAAATCCCTCAACCGCTTTTGGGCTTCCAGTGTATCCTTTTTGATAGTGCCAAGCATCCGTTCCACTTGGGCTTCTTAGGAACTCAAGTGTCACTCCAATATCATCAAAGCTGGTCAGATACTTATATCGTTGTTTATGGTGTATGTGATGCAAATACCAATAGCGATGTCTAGTCTTTGCCCAAAGCTTTGGTTTTTCTTGAGCCATTAGTAATGGCAAAAGATTACTCTTTGCTCCATCTCCATGAGTCAAGCCAATCAAACTTAATCCGTAGGTATAAAACTTCCTATGAATAGGATCAGCATCCACCCAAACTGATTCTGTATTTCTGAACCATGCTTTCAAAGCGTGTGCTAAGTGAAATCCGCTCATGTAGTCATGATTGCTCATTGAATGCACACAATCAACTGGAGCAATGTTCATCAGCATCTCAACACATTCAACGTAGATTTCAAGAGCAGTTGTAAAATGACGATGCCATCTTCCATCTGTATTCTGAGGAGTTCCCCTTGTTGTTGTATCGTTTACATTGTCAACGTGTAAAATATCGTTTCCTATGCAAAATAAGACTCTTTCTATATGAAACCCCTCAGCTTTTGAGATAATGCCTCTGACACCATTTAAAATGCGTTCTCGGGCTATTTTGATATTATAGTTAGAACCAGTTTCCAAAGCGTCTGCATATTTTCCAATGTGAACATCAGCTGGATTGATAACTAAAAGATGTCCTTCTTTGAGTTTTGGATAGTCAATAGAAGGGTATTTTGGAGAGTATTTTGAAATCAAATTCTCTATCGTGTCAAGAAAATCTTTTTTAGATAGTTCTAAGGGCTTTGCAAAGATTGAGAACTTCTTTGACTTATACCAATAATGAGAAACCGAATTGACATCAATTCCAGCTTCTTTACACTCTTTTTCTAGTAATGCCTTTTGTTCTTGTTTGTCTAGTCTGTAATCATCAATCAGCTTCCATTCATCTTCACTCAGACGATAGCGTCTTTCAGTTTTCATTTTTTGATTTTCTCGTATGATCTACCTCCAAAGTATGCACCAAAGGCTGTGAGAGCCAGAAGTTGCCAGAGGTCAACCCAAGAATCTTTTATTTCTAATTCAACAAAACTAAAATCAACGATAGTAAATAGAGTAAGTACAAGCAAAAGAAAAGCCAAGCTAAGAGGTCGTATTGACTTAGTGAGCCAATTACCTTGCATATCCGCCTCCCAACGCTTTGTAACTTCTTTTTGGATATTATAGTCATATTCTAAAATTTTCTTTTTGATTTCAGCTTTGACCAGTTCTTTTTCTTCAGATGAGGTGTGAATCTTATCAATAGCATTCCCCACACTATCAACTAAGTCCTTTGCACCCGATTGAAACAATTTGTTTAGTAAACCCATAAGACGTTTTTTGGTTTGGTAGTATATCTATCAGCTATGTCAAAATGTAGGAAGTTTGAAGCCACTCCAATTCTAGTCACTCCACACTCTAAAGCTGCATTGATTAGAGCCATTCTGGCAACGCTATTTGTACAAGCCACATCAACTGCATATCCATACAAATGAGCCGAATCTGGAGATCCATTGACCTCTTTGTTTTTCTTTTTACTTCTATAATCGGAAGTAATAATCATTGGAACTCCAGAATAATGTCTGATTTCATCTAATATATTAAGAAAAGCCTTATCCATCTTTTCAAAATTGTCAAACTCATCTTTCTCGAAGTATCTCATTTTTTGCTTTTTATAAATTCCAGAATTGTGTCAATCTTGCTTTTGATGTACTGCATATCTTTCGCATTGTTTTCATGGTATTTAGAAAACTGCCCTTTCACTTCATAAATACTAAATATAAAAAACTTATATAGAGCATAAACACTGCCTAATAATAAAACCAATGTGATTCCGTATGTTTCAACTAATCTTAAGACCTCTTCCATTTTTACTTTTTTATATTTTTAACCTTGTCCTCTTGATTTTTTCTTGTATCCGCTTTGCCCTTTGGAAGCGTTCTTTGAATGTACTCCTTTACGCTTTTTCCTAGCGTTTTGAGTAAACTTAAAAGATAATCCCTTAGCCATTGTTTTTGTCCTTTACAAGTTTTCTTGTTGTGTATATAATAGACAAAAGCAATAGAACAATCTTCAGCATCATTTCAACTTGAGTGAATGATATTGCCAGTGTTGTTATGTTTAAAGTTAGAACGTCAGAACATTCTTTAAATATTGTTTTCATTATAGTGGTTTTTTATTCATTTCTACTTCAAAGCCTAAATCAGCATACCATTCAACTCCAGAACTTAAGGTTCCAGTTCTTCTAATACTTACAAAAATAATATCGCCTTCTAGAAGCGATGCGTTTGCAATTGCTCCAGTGTCTTGGTCTAAATCAAAAACATGATTTTGATTGTTTTGACTTGTCAAAGTGAACTGATGTATGACATCAATTGTAAGGTTTGTCGTTGCTCCGATGTTTGGTGTTGCGGTCCAAATACTTATGACACAATCATCTCCAGAACCAGCATCAGAACTAGCTGTCCCTTTAATCTTTTTTAAAGTGCAGGCATTAGGTGCTACAAAGATTGAAAACTGAGAAGCCCAGCGATTAGGCTTAGAGTTGCCATCGGCTAGAGTAGTTGCTGAATTAACACTAAAAGCAGATGTTCCAAAAGCCGAAAGATAGTCGTTTCCATTTGTTCCAGCTGTCAAAAAAATAGATTGATGAAAGTAAAGGTCGCTTGTATTTATTTTTTTAATTCTTGGAAGTTGAGAGTAGAGAATAACACTTCCAGCTGGAATGTCGGTGTCAACCTCTATTGAGTTAAATCTCATTGTTGTAGAGTTTCCAAGATTACTGCTCAATGTCAAATAAATAAACTTTTGACTTCCTTTGGCATAAACAATGACAGTTTCCCCAGAAAAAGCAACTTCTTTCCCTAAGTCAAGTACACTCAAAGTATTGATTGATTGACCTATTCCTTCAACACTCGTTGTGACTATGTTGAGAGCTTCGTTTTGTAGTGTGTTTTCGTATGCGCTTAGATTCATCAGTAGTTGTTCGTATTTGAATTTGGGATTCCAAGATTTGGAGTGTCAGCTGAATTGTAAGTTTGTCCAGATACGTCAATATTGCATTCAATCCATTGACCATCCCAAATACTTTTTTCAGCATTAAATTTTATTTCTTGAGGAACAAAAATCTTTGATCCAGAAATGTTTGAATAAGCTTTGAAAAAGTGAAAATTATCCCTTCGCAATGCTCCGTTAAATACAGAAGCTCCTTGTTTTCTACCAGCTAAAATTTCTTTACATAGTATTTTTGTCATTGCTCCAGTAACACCATCTCCAGTGGTTTGGTCGTATTTTTGCCATGTTGCAGTCGTTCCATTGTCATTATTAGTGAGTCCAGTATCTGAGAAACATATCACTCTAGTATTAGACATTGCATTCGGACCAGTCCCCAGATTCAACTTATCTAATTCAAGAATGTCTGTTGATACTGTTGATCCTTGAGTTGCTGAAAATAGTTGTTCTTGAATTACTGAGTTGTTAACTTGAAATCTTAAAAATTGATTTTGTCCATCTGGAGTTCCTAAACCAAGAGCCAAACCTTGTTGGGTTGGTTGGTCTGGATAAACCTCCATTGTTGATACTACATCAGTATAATTAACAACCCCACCACTAAAAGTAGTAAAAGCGAACCTTCCTAAAACCTCTAAGGATAAAGCTCCACTCTCTGGAACTGCATTGAAAGTCCCATCTTGAGAGAATCCAGTAATTGATGCTACACCATTTCCGATATTAGATGCTGCTGCACTATTGGAATATTGTTGGGGGATTGTACCTTGATAAATCTGCATGTTTCCAATCCAAGTTGAAGAAGTTGTCCATTCTTTTCCAGAACCTTGAGGAGATGATGTTAAACTCAAATAGTAAGTTGTCCCACCATCACCCACCAACTTTAGCCTTGCAACTAAATTTGTTACCATATGGTCAAATCCCATTTGAGTTGTAGGTGCAGAACTATTAATCTGCGCTACTGTACCGAAGTAATTAGGTATGAAATACAGATTCCAAGCTAGATTTGAATCGGTTTGTGCATTTATATTTCCAAGAGAAACAGAGTTGAAGTTTGTTGAGCTTCTATAAACAGTATCAGATAATGTACCAAATGCACCACTTGAATCTGTGAAAGTGTTCCACACAACAACGGGCTCAACAAGTAGATTGTAATCATGAAGGAAGTCATAAGGAATTTGCACTTTTTGAAGTGGAGGTAATATGTCAAAAGTCCCACCTCCTAAGACATTTCCACCACTTGAAACATTTAAATCGTCAACTGCACTACCATCAATAGTATTCGAGCCTTTTAAATATTCACGTCTAAATTGACCAGATGACATTTGAGCATAAACATTGTTTTGAATGAACCTCCATTTTCCTTCTGACAAAAACAAGCGAGCACCCCAAGCTCGGCAAATTCTATCCAGCATTTCAAACGAACTGATTGTGATAGCTTCCCCTTGAACAACCTCTTGGAAAGCTCTAAAAATGCAACCGCTTTGTCTTAGTGGATCAACACTTTGAGCAACTGATGGCATGGTGTCAGTTGACCAGTTGCACATTGTATAGAGAAATCTGTCTGATGCACCCCAGCAAAAAGAAGTCCCTACATCATTCAATAAACATTGTCTTATGTAATCAACAAAGGAAGTCAATTGATTGAGCGTATAAGTGTTGTTGTCATCAACTTTTACATCTTCTAATTGAGCCAGTCCGTCTGTTGCTGTCAACGTTGCTTTTGTTCCAGCTTCAAATGAAAGGTTTTGCTCTGAACTTACATCAGAAAGAATATTTCCACACCACCAATTTTCATATCCAGAGCCAACACTCAAAGACTCTAGAATTTCAATTTGAAATCTTTTATAAGTAGCATTTCTAATATCTTCAATGAAAGTTTCATCAGCTGTGCTTCTGGGTACAATGTCAAAAGTGACAAAAGACGGAATCACTCCAGTAAATCTTGTTCTATCTTTGCATTGATATTCTAAATCAAAACCTCTAGAAGAAACAGTGAACTCTGTTGCTGTTCCAGAGAAGTCAGAGTCGTAGATGTTCAACTTATAAAATCTTCCCAAATCATTCTGAAAGATTGCTTCTTTTCTTAATGCCATTAGTAGCCTCTTGTTCTGTTTCTATTTCCTTTAGCTCTGTCGCTTGAAAGTAAAATGTCAGCACCGCTGATTCTTCCAAAGACTTCAGTTGCTCCGCCTCCACTCTTTACAATTATGTTCTGTAATTTATCCAGAGGAGCGATGACTTCTGGATTGCTCATTGTTGTGCCTCTACCTTCACCAACCATAGCAATTGTTGGACCAGTTGCTAGTCCTCCATTTTCAAGCCCAATCAAATCTTTGATTCCAGAAAATCCTCCAATATTTGAAAACCCTAGCTTTCCACCTAACTTAGTTCCACCAAGCAAAGCATTTAGAATAAGCATTGCAGCAATCTGAGCCATGATTTGTTTCAATGCTCTTTTTGCAAAATCAATGAAAGAAGTAAAAAATCCCTCTTGACTAACTAAAGCAGAAGAAAATGCTTGTTCAATAGCTCCTCCAAAGGTTTGATAAGATTGTGTCAAAGAATCATTCAATGTCAATAGGTTTTGAGTGACAATGATGTTTTCTTGCATTTGCTCAAAGTAGCTTCCATCAGTTGCAAATTGTGGAGCTGCCGATGTTTGTCCTCCCGTAGCTTGTACTGGACCAGCTGCAATTGGTTCTATTCTTGCTACTTCTCTGAATTTTTTTACCTCCTTAGCAACATCTTTGACTTTTTTCTCAACTTTTACATAATTATCAACATCAAAAAGAGGATTGTTTTTCATGCCATTTCCAGCAGTGGAAACCATGTTTGTGAAGTTTTTTACTTCGTCTGATGCTCCTTTGAATTTATCAATTATAAAAGGCAAAGCAGCACTCAATCCAGTAACAGCTAAAGTGACAAGTCTAGCAACTGGATTCAAAGCCAAGAAAGCTTTTGTCATCATGGCAATCGCTGGAGAGATAAATCTAAACAACCTCAACAATTGAAAAGCAACAGTGGATAAGAAGCTAAAAGCCTTCATCACTGGTCCAAGAGCAGCCGCCAAAAGTCCGTATTGAATCACATTTTCTCTTGTTTCTGGACTCATTCCAGAAAATAAAGTGCTTATTTTAGTGAATACCTTAACTAGGGATTTAGCCAAAGGAATTAAATCTTTTCCAAATTGTCCTCCTAGCTGTTTCAATGATTCTTGAAGCTGTCTTGTTTGATTTGCTAAACTTCCAGAAGTTTTCTGAACATTTCCAATAGCTTTTGCACTTTGATTGTAAGCAATGTTTAGATTTGCAATTGCTTTGGCTTGTATTTCAGTAACACCTTGAGACTGCATAATCTGAGCAACCTCGTTTTTGTATTCTGCGGTGTTTTGTCTTATAACAATTCCAAGAGCTTTAGCAGATTCGGTTTCTCCTACAAGAGCCTTTGTTAAGGCTTTTGAAGCCACAGTTACTCCTCCCTCAATGTCATTCATTGATGTCAAATCAGCTGCTAAACGATTGACTTTGTCTGCCAAGCTAAGAGCAGCTTCTTCAGTAAAACCGAAACCAACCAACAAATCCCCAGTTGATCCCAATAATTTCTTTGATGTTTCTTCAGCTAAGAAAAACTCTTTCTGGAATGCTTCAGATGTTTTAACAGCTTGTTCTTCAATAGATGAAAAAACTATTCTGAATTTAGAATCAGTTTCTTCTAAATCGCTAGCAAGTTTTACTGATGCTCCACCAATGGCTAAAATTGGAAGCGTTACATTCCTATTCAAATCATCTCCAAGTCTGGACATATTCTTTCCAAACTTCTTGATTGAATTTGCGTTCTTTCTTAGATTTGTCTGAAATTGCTTATCATCTAAAGTTAATACAACGGAGAGCTTTTTTGACATTTTATATTATTTTATAAAGTTTCATTGCGTATTCAGCCGCTTTTCTTTTTTCTTCTAGTTCAAGTTTCTCTTGTACTTTTTCCCATTCAAACTTGACTAGATCTTGTGGATCAAGACGTTGGTTTTTCTTTTTGTGTGGTTGCATCAAAACACATGCCAGCCATCTTGTCCTTTCCCATTCAAATCTTTCTTTAAGTTCCAATTGTTCATTCCTACCTCTTTGAAGCAAAAAGAACTCATGAAGTGTCAAATTCCAAAAATCACTTGGTAAAAGCCCAAAGCCATAAGCAATGGCTTCCAAGTCATCCCAATCTATTTTTTGTTTTGAGGAGTTTTTTTCTCCTCCTTCTCGTTTCCCTTTTGCTCAAATTTAGCTGTAAATTGTTCTGAGAAAACATCAAAACACTTTTGAAGAGCATCCATATCATCGTCTAGAATATCAGCAACATCTTCAACTGTTAAGCTGAATTGTTTTCCAGCAACTCTAGCTCCGTCTTGGAGTCCAGCCAAAATCAATTGACAAGCATTGTCAAGAGAAAGGTCTTGACCTAGTTTGTCCAAATCTTGAAGACTTGTGTTCGTTTTTTTACAATAAATTCTAAGAGCGTTCATTCCAAATCTAATTGGAAAATCTTTTTTGTTTAATATTACTATTTCAAACATTTTTCGTTGGGTTTAAAAGTTAAGTTGATGGAGAGAGCCGAAGCCCAACTCCACCAACGAAATTAGACTACATTAGTTTGGAAAGATCCAGTTCCTTGTAATGTGATTGAGTAAACTGGTGCATCTTCCACACCAGCTGAAATCTCGAATGAGGTAATGATTCCGCTTCCAGTGTAAGTGAATCCCTCAGCTGGGTCTTTCTGAAAAGTGAAATCTACTGGTGTTCTGTTCATCATTTGAGTGAACAACTCATCTGGATCAGTTGTTGAAAGCGTTGAAGTAAAATCCATCAATCCATCAGCTTGTAATGTGTGACTTCTTTGACCTTGTAGTTGAGTTAAGAATCCAGAGGAATCTTTGCTTGTAACATCTATCACATCAGACGTAGTTGAAAAAGTGCAACTCGTAGCATGCAGAAGTTTAAATTCTGAGCCTCCACTTGAAGAACTTAGCTTGATAATTAAATCAGTTCCGTTAAATACTGCCATCGTTTCTTTTTATTAAAAATTAAACACTTATTTGATTCAAAGCTCCAGTTCCAGACATTGAAACGCTGTAAGTTGAAGCATCTTCAGTTCCACCAGTGATTTCCACGCTTGTCATCAATGCTACACCAGTGTACTTGTATCCAGCTGGTGTTGCTAAAGCAAAAGTGAAATCCACTTCAGTACCCGCTTTCATCAAAAGAACCAAAGATTGTGGTTTTGTTGTTGAAGTTATTGCAAACTCCATAAGACCATCAGCTGAAATGTCAAAAGATTTCAAACCCCCTAAAACTTCCAAAACACCATTAGAATCTTTGTTGCTGACATCAATAGTGTCAACGTTAACCGAAAGTGTACAGCTTGTAGCATGAGCTAAAACAAATTCTGATCCACCAGCTTCAGTGATTGCTTTAAGGACTAGGTCTGTTCCGTTAAATATTGCCATCGTTTTTTTGTTTTTATTTATTAATATTTTCTTCTATTGAAGTTTTTTTTGTGCTTTTTTTTGATTTAGTAGGAAGAGCCAAAACTCCCATTTCTTTTAGACAACGATATTCTTTCGGTGTCAATTTATATGTTTTGCCTTTTTCAAATTCTCTATCTCTGAATTTGCAATCATCTTTCATTTCATATTTCATATCTTATCTATTTATATTGAACCTAAAATCCATAGCAACATAATGGATGCCATCCTCTCCGAAGCTATCGTCAAAAACGTCATTTGCATCTTCAAAGAAACATTTACTGATTACAACTCCAGACTCAGTTCCCGTTTTATAATCCAAAGCAGCTCTTATCTTTGTTGCTAAATCTTGAGCTTCAGAATATGTTTTACCAAAAGCTGTGATTTGACATCTTACAAAGTCGTAAGTTGAAGCTCCATTCTTGGTATTGTTTGGAGTCGTATCAATAACAAAATACGTTATTGATGGCATCTGTTGTCCAAAAGGAATTTTTTGTGGAAATATCCTTGTTCCAACAAGATCCGAAATTGCAACAACATTTGATAAAATTGAATAAATTGCTTTTCCAATGTCGTTCATTACAATCCCCTCTTTTTAAAACGTTTGTCAATAATACTTCTCAGAGATGGAATAATTGAACCCATGACTTTTTGATACTGGTTTCTTTTAACTTTATCAAGATTCCGTTGTGCTGGAATGTTTGGAGTTCCATATTCCAAAAATATCATATATCCAGTTGGAAGCAAATCTGTTCCCTTTTGTTTTCCTTTTGCTCTTTTTCTCGGTCCTACACCCACAACTGGAGGAGCTGTTCTTCTATTCTTAATATCAAAAACACCTATTGACTTAACTAAATCCCCAGTATCTTTATTCTTTTTTAATAGACTTCTCAACTCTTTTGTCACTGGCTTCATTGCCTTTCTCATTGCTTGACGAACTATTGTCTTTGTCCCTCTATCAAAAGGTAGCAACTTGTCCAAATCCTTTTGGATTTGTTTGAGTTCTTTTTGGTCAACCTCCAGTTTTATCATGACAAATCAGTTGTTTTTTCTTCAACTCTTAAAATCAAACCCTCTTTCCTTCCGATCTCCTCAATGGAGCGAATGAACCACTCTTTTGAATTGTAAGCAATGAAATTTTTTGGAGAGATTTGTAAATCTGAACGATAGCGAATGGTCATTTTTGCTGGACTTGTTCCAACAAATGTGTCTGCATCATATCCAGCTTTTCCTTTTTCAAACTCAAAACGAGCCCAAACAGAAGCCAAAGTTGAAGTTGAACGGATGTTTTCTCCATAAGCATTTTGAGAAAATGTTCCTTCCTTTATAACAACCAATCTATCTAGTTTACCTATCAACATTATCCTTGTACTCTGTAAGGGTTCAAAAGATATTCAACTGTCCTTGGAATCGTTGTGGCAATAGTTCCAGTAACTACGTCTTGACGCAATTCATAAAACCTTCCAATCGTCAAAAGAATAGCTTGTTTGATAGGAGCTGGAACTTGACTAGCAGCGGTGCATCCCATAGTAAAGCTGACAGAAACAGCGTTCGGAACGTCAAAGGTGCTTGGAATAGTAGCATCTGGAGTAAAATAGATTCTAGCTGGTTTGATGCTTCCATCTCCTACATAGTTTGAAGCGGCTAGAGTTTGACTAGCATTGTTTTCGTCTTTGTATGAGATTGAGTTAACTGTCAAAACTCTCAATTGACCTTTTAACAGATTGAAGTAATCTGGGAAGGAATCAATGTCTAAGATAAAGGTTTGTTCCATGATAGCCAGATTTGTGTAGTTCTCAGCCGCTAAAGTTGCCACATCAATAAGAGTTCCAATATAAGTGTCATCATCTGTGAATGAGCTGTCAATTCTTAGATGTGTTTTTGCTTCTGCAACTGAAACTGGTGTCAATGTTGGTGCAACTGAAAGACGCAGTTTTCCATAACCAGTCGTAATCGAAATACCTAAATCTGAGCTTGTAATCATTTCTTTTTGTTGGTAAAAATGGAGGAGAGCCGAAACCCTCCTCCAGTATTAATCAATTATGCTTCAATCAATGTAGCAAATGCAGTGTCATTTTGTACTGCATCTCCATCAACTAATGAGGTTAGAACATAACGAGGTTCGCCAGTTCCAGCGTTAGTGTAAATGTCATAAATCACGTCTAGACCGCCAAACTGAGCGATGTGTACTTTTGAGAAATCTCCGAAAAGAACGTGGTCTTTTGAAGCAGTCCCAGAAGCGGCAACATTACTAGAAACGAAAGTGAAGTATCCGTTTGAAGTTCTGTCTCTGTTATCATATAAAGGAGAAACAGAAGAAACTTGAGCAGCGGCTTTAACAGCTGCATAAGCATCCATATCCATTAAGTAAGCCATACGAGCTCCTTCTAATTGTACTCCGTTTCCTAATACAGTAGTTTCAAGATCAATCAAAGAAGCAGCAGAAACAGCAGCAGTAGAACCAGCAGCAGCATCAGCAAAGATAGAAGCTGGAGCGTTTGAAACATCACCAGTGTCTAACAATGCATTCTCTAAAGTAGCAGCAACAGATTGAGCCATATTTCTTTGTAGAGCAGCTTCGATAGAAGCGTTTTGAGTTATAGCTTCAGCTGAAACATTAACAATAGAAATAAGTTTCTTTGGGCTTAATGTTACGCTAGTAGCAGTACCATTTGCCGCTGGAGCAGAACCACCCGTTTCAGCAACAAAACCAGAGTTGATTGAGCTAAAAACTGGGAACTTCATGTTGTTAACACCAGAGTAAAAGTTTGCACCAGCAGAAGCCAAAACTAAGTTTGCTTCAAGTTGGTCAGTCCATGCCATTACTTCAGTTGCATTTCCAGCAGCAGTTCCAACAGCAGCACGAGTCAAAATGCTTGCTGGTATTCCGATACCTTTAAAAGCTTGACCAGTGTAACGAGCTTCGTTTCTAGCCTCTTGGTCCATTTCTTTTACTAATCCAGATAGTCTTCCAGAAGCGGCTTGTGCTAGAGCTTCTTGAAATGAATAATTACGAATTTCTGAAGGTGTATTTTCTTCGGAAATTGGCTCTGATTTTGCAGCTTTGTTTGCTTGTAGTGCTTCAAATGATGCAGCACGTTTAGCCATACTCTCTAGAGAGTTTGCTTTTTCATTAAGAGAATCAAATTCTTTAGTCTCTGAATCAGTAAGCTCACGTCCTTCAACTTTCGCTGAGTCAATGATTGCTTCCATATTTTCAACAACTGAAGCTCTCTCCTCTGTGTAGAATTTCGATGTTTTCATCTTTTTTTTCAATTTTATTAATTACTTTTTTTATTTATGATTGACAAACGCAACTCAGCAAGAGAGCGTTTAGTTAAATCCATTTCTTCCTTCTCTCTTTCTTCCTTCTCTTTTTCAAGGTTCTCTTTAAAAACCTTTTCATCTTCTGTCTTTTTCCATTCTTCCATAGAACGTAAAGCAACAGATGCTTCTTCATAGGCTGGATATGTAACAGCTGAAACATCGTAAAGCCTTGAAACTTTGTTGATGGTTCTGACGTTCACACCATCACGAACCTCCCAAGAATCATCTTCAACAACAAAAGCAAAAGAACTCTGATTGATTGTTCCGTTTCTCATTAGCTCTATCAAATCACGACCCAACGAAGTGTTTGCCACTCTGGCTTCATATTTCAAGCCTCTTTCATCAGTTGTCAATTTAAGAGTTCCGTTTGTTGTTCTAGCTAATGGAAGACCTTCGTGATTTATTAAGAACCGAACATCATCTTCTAATCGACCGTCAAAAGCTCCTTCTGCAATAATCTCTCTAAAGCCTCCAAGCTCATTTGATAAGGTATTGAACACACTTCCGTATCCAACAACGACATTGTCATCTCCTTCTTGTCTAAGCTCTAAATCTTGAACATTGAAAGTTCTTATTTCTTTATTTGGGTTTGAACGATATCCAAGTGGCTTGTCATCCTCTTCATCGTCTTTGTGTCCCATTTTTTCCTCTTCCTCTTCTTTGTGTCCCATATTCTCCTCCATCATCTGAGCTTCCATAGCAGCTTTGATTTCTTCATGTGTATTGAATGGCATATAAACAACTTGTCCGTTGATTGTATGTTCATGATGTCCTTCTCCTCCCATCTCTTTTGCTATTTCTTCAGCTTCTTCAATAGTTGTGTAAAGTGGCATTTCAATTCCATCTGTAATCATTGAGCCAACTAATTCTCTTTTTTCTTTTTCCATAATTAAAATAAACTTTTCTTCCATCTCTTCTCTGACTGGATGATTTGGAGGAAGTAAATCAGTATCGTGTTTGCCGCCTTGAAATCTTCCTTTTTCAAGGGCAAAAAGGAAAGAGTTGACTCTAGCGTATGCCCATTGTTCTGGGCTTCCAACGTTTGGTCTTACGCTTTGTGGATTGGTTTTGTATGCTCCAATTCCACGCTCAAACACTTTCTCAATTTTATTAAATGTGATTCTTGGATTCCAATCAACATCTAAATCTTTTACATCTTCATTGTGTTCTTTTACTTTATTTTCTAGAGCCTTTGTGACAGTTGCATTCAACTGTTTTTCTTCTTTCTTTCCTTCTAGCTTTTTTGTCATTTCTAAAATAACATCTTTCATACCTTGCTCTCCTAAAATCCCAATCGTTCCCCATTTCATTTGAGCAACAACGCCACCAATGTTTGACAAGTTCGGCTCTGTGTCACCCTCAAATTGCTTTCCGTCTTCAAAATGTCTAGCAAGCCAAGCTTCTCTTTCTTTTATCCATTCTAAAACAGAAGGACTTTCATCTCCATTTCTCGCTCTTTCCCAAAGTTCAAAAGCCTCGTTTCCTCTTATGTTTCCTCCAGCTTTCCAGATTTCTGGAGTTTGTTCTTTTACACTTGAAGCGAAATCAAAATCAAACTGAGGATGGTTTGAGTTTCTCAAACTGATTTTTTTATCTTCTCCTTTTGTTGGAAAATCAGTCATTGTCCTCCTCTGTTGTTCCTATTGGAGCGAAGTTCAATGGGAAATAGTGGACATCTCCTTCCTCTCCAATTCTATTCAGTTGCTCCGCTTGTCTAACCTCGTTGATTGATAATGCGCCAATCTGCATCATCTCTCTGTAATATGTAGCTCTAGCGTTTGAATCTCCTCTCAACAATCCTTTGGTGTCAAACTTGACTTCATAATCTCCATACTCATTCTCTCTAAAGAGTTTGATGTTCATCTCTTGTTCCAATTGTACTAAGTAAGGCATCAAAGTAAATCTTACAAAGTCAGTTGATAGAGCTTCAATAGAATTATAGTTTGCTGATTTTTCTAAGTGTCCAATCAATGAAAGTGGAACTCTAAAGATTCGAGCAATTTCTTCTACTTGGAATTGTCTAGACTGGAGCAATTGCTTATCGTTAGCACTTATTGAAATGGGTTTGAAGTCCATTCCTTGCTCTAAGATTGCGGTTTTATTAGAATTATAAGGTCCTTGATGTCTAGAGTTCCAAGAGTTTCTTAAGCGTTGGATTTGTTCATCTGTTAGCTTGTGGTCTGTTTTTAATACTCCAGCAACTTGAGCAGCTTGTCCGAAATAAGTAGCCGCAGTAATATTAGCACCGAGCGAAAGTCCGATTGTATCGTTTTGCATTTTAAGAACTGACTTTCCTTTTTTACCATCGAATCCAGTTCCCATGAAATGAAGGATGTCAGTTTGAGGAATGGGCTGTTCAAAATCGGTATGCTGATAAAACAATTTCCCCTCAAAAGGAATCACATCAACATTGTCTGGATTCAAATAAATCAATCCAATTGGTCTAGCAGAACCATCTCTTTCAATGTAGTAGTAAGAGTTCCCTTCAAGAAGTAGATTCGTCAGAGCTACCGAAAAGAAGTTGTATGTGGTTTGAAATTTGTTTGGTCTTTGGATCAATTTAGAAACTGGATGCGCTTTGTCAAGCTTTCTGTCCCCATCATCTTCAATTCGATATGTGTGGACTGGCATTGATCCAATTGATTCTGAAATTACTCTGACACAAGCTAGAACAGCTGAGAAGGAAAGAGCAGAGTTTTTATCAACAGCAACTCCAGAATTTGCCCCAAAAAGAGGAGAGTTGACTTTCAAGAAGGTGTTTCCGTTGTCTCGTTTTTCAGAACGGAGGAAATCAAATAATCCCATAAATTAGCTAACTATAAAACAAAGATACAAAATGAGTCCCTAAATAAATACGAATCCTCTATCATCGTAAGGATTTTCATCACTTGTATTTCCGTTCATATAAGAGCCTAATGCCATGACTAGAGCAATCATTCCATCAATCTTTTCTGAAGACTTAGATTTGTCCATCTTGATATTTCCAGCTGGATCAGTTTTCATTGCTAAATTAGAACACATCCATCTCAGAACTTTATTCCCTCCATGATTCAACTCCTTAGCCAAAACAATTTTTTCTAGTTCTTTTGTCGGTGCGCTCATTGAGGCAAACCCTTGTCCAAAAGGAATCATTGGGAGTCCATCGTTGACAAGATCTATCACTAATTGACTTGAGTTCCATCTATCATAAGCAATCTCTTGGACGTTTACAACCTCAGCAATTTCTTTGATTCTTTCTTTGATGTAGTTGTAATCTGTCACATCTCCTTCGGTCAGTTCCATCAATCCCTCTTTTTCCCATCCAACATAGTCAACTCCATCCCTTCTACTTCTAACAAATGCAGTTTCTTTTGGTGTCCAGAAGTAGGGTAAACAAACGAGCTTTTCATCAATCTCTGTTAACAATACAAGACAAGAAACATCTCGGACAGATGCTAAGTCAAGCCCAGCCCAAACTCTTTGACCTCTGAACTGCTCAAGTGTTACTTCCTCAAAGTTGCACTCCATCCATTGAGCATCACTTAACCATTTAGAAGCACTAGACATCCATTGATTAAGATGTAACATTCGGAATGTGTTTTCATAAGAAGGCATCTTGACAGCTTTCTCTTGTTCTCTTTTTAGATAGTCAAGTTTAACAACCCCACTTTCAAGAGCTGGATTTGCTAATCTCAGAGCCTCCTCAGAATCCCATTCAACATCTAAGGGACAAGCAAATTTGATATAATAAAAACTTGAATCGTCTATCACACCCTCTGACACTTTGCGACCATATTCCTCAGTTTTGTAGCAGATAGATTCTCTATTGTAGCCAGCGGTTGTGATTGCTATTGTCAAAGGTTGCCTTCTAGAACCTACCGAAGTTGTGAGAGCATCCCAAAGTTGAGCATCCTTTTGAACAAAAAATTCATCCATACAAATGAAGCTGGCATTGTATCCGAATTTAGAACTGGCTTCAGCACTAATAGCTTTGAATGCTGAATTGCTTTTTTCATGTATTACAGAGCTTTTAAAAACTTTGAGATTGTTGTTGAGTTGTTGGTCTGATCGGACCATTGAAGATGCCACGTCAAAGATGATATTTGCTTGCTGTCGATCCCCCGCAGCCACATAACATTCAGCACTCGGTTCTCCATCAGCAACCAACATATAAAGAGCAATAGCAGAAATCAGAGTTGACTTTCCGTTCTTTCTTGGAAGACAAATGTAGGCGGTTCTAAATCTTCTGAGGTTTGTTTCTTTGTATTTCCATCCGAACAAATCTCTGACAATCTTTTTCTGGAATGGTTCTAATAAAAATGGCTGTCCTCCCTTCTCTCCTTTGATGTGCTTGATGTGTCTTTCTATAAAAGCAACAACTCTATCAGCTGACTTTTCATCAAAGTAAAACTTGTCACATTCTTTTAAATCCATCAATCAAAGAAATTAAAATCGTCAGTCTTTTCTTTTTCTTGTTCTGGCATACTAAGAGAAGCTCTTGAGCTAGGAGTGAATCCAAATTGCGTAGCAATTTTGAGCGCATTTTGTAAAGCAGTTTGAGCTACCTTGTAAAGAGGAGCAATCTTTGAGGCTCTCAACTTTCCATCTTTGTCGTAAGTACGCTCTGTAAACTTACCACCCATCTCGTTCATTATTCTGTGATAAGTTCCAATCTCAAAACAGTAAGCTGATAAAATAGATAGATCAACAATGTGAAGCATCTTGATACGAGAGAGCTCGGAGGTAGTGACATCCCATTCCTTCTGAGCAAACTCATCAAAATAATTAGGAGCAGCTGGCAACGTCACAACTTCTGCAACTTTCATTTCGTTGGATTCAGTTCTGCATTTTCGTAACGTGCCTTGAAGCTCCTTTATTCTTGTTGGTTTTACTGGTCTACTCATATCTATATCTAGTTCCCCACTAAATTGACTTAGTTTTGGATATACAAAATCGAAAGG
>VTLG01013159.1_pt1 | contig 22760 bp, 17 predicted proteins | sample 4694571 | NCBI WGS metagenome assembly VTLG01 (sample SAMN12604809, study PRJNA352737) | marine metagenome | biome: ENVO:00000447; feature: ENVO:00000209|ENVO:00000569|ENVO:01000036; material: ENVO:00002151; isolation source: viral sequences binned using virsorter ...
AACAATGATTACATTCCTGTCAACTACGTTGCAATCGCTGCGTAGTATGAACTGAGTTTTAGGGGCTAAATATTAGTCACCTTTGGGGTTGCACTTGGAAACAGAAGCAACCCCTTTTTTTAGGCTTAAATTAAATGACTTCACTTATCTACCACAACTTCAATAAAAATTATCACATCAAGGAAACTTGTCCACCCTATAAGACTTATCATGATGGACAGCGATGGACTGTCTATACTCTCAGGATATGTTCAGGGCCACCCCCAAAACCTGAGCGTAAGCGCCGGTAAGGGATCCCTTCTCTGAAAATTCTCTGAGGGCTACAGAGCAAAAAAATCCAAAGTAAAGAAAAAATCCTTTAGATACTTCTCTTAGTGTTCTCATATAAATATCTGTATGACTGAACTATCTAAAAAACTTAAACATATGGAACTGAATAACCCTATACTCCAGGCACTCATCGGCCTGGTAGTCTTTTATATTGGTTTAAAAATGTTTTCTAGTGGAATGAAATCGATGGGCAAACTGGAACACTTGGAGTACTTCATATCTAATCCGTATTGGATGTTTTTAGGTGGGATTGTATGTACTCTTTTATGGCAGAGTAGTTCACTTTCTACTACTGCTATTGTCGGGTTGGTTGCAAGTGGTGCATTACCATTACCCTCTGCTGTTGCAGCTATACTAGGTGCAAATATAGGGACTACTGGAACTATCTGGCTCGCAGGAATAATGGTTTCTGATGGAATGCCGGTGGGTACAACCAAACACATTGCAATAGTCCATACAGGGGTAAACTTGTTAATGGGTATAGGACTCCTGCCATTCGTACAACCTATTGCAAAATTCGTATCGAGAATCTAGATGGATAATTATTTTATGGGTCAGGATGGCTTCAACTGGTTTATTGGAGTCGTTGAAGATCGAGCAGATCCAGAGAAAGCAGGAAGAGTCAGGGTACGTTGTCTAGGGTATCATTCAGCAGATGTCCAGAAGATTCCTACTGAGGACTTGCCTTGGGCTTCGGTAATGATGCCTGTAACAGCAGGTGGAAATTCTGGTATTGGGTTTTCTCCTCATTTTCTCATAGAGGGTACATGGGTTGTAGGTTTCTTTCGTGATCCTGCAAAACAAGAGCCTGTTATCATGGGAGCCCTACCAGGCAAAAATACTTCTGAAACAACTAACTTCACCGTTGCAGCTTCAAGTAAGGTTGGTGGATATTCTGGTTCATCTACTTCAAGTGCTCCACCCGCAGCTGCAGAATCAGCAGGTGGATTCAAAGATCCAAATTCTAAATATCCCACCGAGCTCTATATTGATATTGCAGATACGAACTTACTTGCACAGGAGTCGGCTGATACTCACCCCTCAAAAGAAATTAAGGACACTCTGGATTCTTGGTCTACCGCATCAGGCTCTGCTGAACAAATAGCATCTACGCAAGCCAGTGCAATGTATCCAACCAATCATGTCTTTGAAACGGAGTCAGGACACTATGTCGAGTTCGATGATACCGCTGGAAATGAACGAATACACCTATACCACAAAATGGGTACGTTCATTGAGATTGACAGCTCTGGTAATGTAGTCATCAAGACTGTAGGGAATGTTACCAATATCGTTGCAGGAAACATGGACACATACGTTAAGGGTAATTACTCAGTCTCAGCTGGTGGGAACATCGATGTATATGCAGGAGGAAACCTTACGGAATTGGTAGATGGAAATCGAAAGACTACTATTACAGGAACGGAAACTCTTGCTATCACAGGTGCTACTGCTAATGAGTATACAGGGGATGTGGAGAATACCATGAAGGGTAAACTAACAGAAGAAGTGACAATGAACGTGACTCAGGATTACAAAATTAACCTTACCACTACTATCGGAGCTCTTGGTTCTATCAAGGCATCAGCTGCAATGGTCGTAGGTGGTTCTTCAATCAGTTTCAACTAATGCCTGCAAGACTCGCTGCATCATCTGCACACGCAATGGTAACTGTACCAACAGCAGGAGCAACCTTGACTAATTCTGGTGCAAAGACTGCTGGTGGTATGGAAAATGTAGGTACTGCAACAAGTAGTACTTACACTATGGCAGAAATAATTACTTGTACTGAAACAGTTAATGCTCCAGTTCCAGGCAGTGGCCCAATTCCAGGCTCATATGATGGATTGGAAACTGCAGCTGGGCCGATGATTGCGATTACTGATATATCACTACCTACGCCTTGGACAGTTCCAGCTACAGGAAAGAGTGAATCATTATCTGGTCTTGGTACTGCGGCAAATAATACTAGTGCAGGAACGTATGATATTTTTCCAGATGTAAAACTTACAGTAGTTGGGCCAACTGGAGCTGTAGTTGCAGGGGTAGGAAGTCAAACAACAACAGTTACTATAACTGGGCCTGTTACGGAATTGGATGATTGGGTAGTGCCTTGGACACCTACAGATAAACCACCTAACTTTGATGGTTCGGACTTTGGATTGGCTAGAAGTTCTGGTTATGGTAATACACAGAAGGGTGGGCCGGGGATATTTTATATTACATTTACCTTAAAATTCTTTACAGCTCCATTCTCTGATGGGCCTTCTCCAATGTCTCCTGTTGAACTTGACTTTAAGATAGGTGTTATAAATAATTATGATAATGATAGGGACAGATATATGACAGCATATCAGAATGCTTACAAGTCTCTAACTAAAGTTCCAGAACTATCAGAGTGGCAAACATAATGGCAGGATCAATGGCAAGAGAAGGTGATCAAACAACTGGTCACGGATCATTTGCACCTTCAATTTTTTTACCAGGCTCATCTTTGTGTCAGTTGGCACAAATCGAGGGCAAACCTATGTTGACAGTAGATGCAAAGTGTGCGCCTCATGGTTCACCATCTCCATCTCCTGCTATAATAGGAACGATTATTCAGGGTTCACCAACATCATTAGTAAAATGTGATGATGGGGTATACAGGAAAGTTGCAAGAATTGGAGACTCATTAGATTGTGGTTGCAAGATAGTGGGTGGTGCAAAGACAGTAGGTGCTGGAGCAAATGCATAATAATTAATAAATTTAAATTGAGGTGAAAAATGATAGACACAGAAGAAGATATGAAAAAAGAAGAACAAGCAAAATCAATAGAGGGTCGTAAAAAATTAAACTTTTGGGCTAGATTTGTATTGAGTCTAGTAGTATTTGGAACATTCCTGCTATTATTATATTTACTATTCTTTCAAGAAGTTGGTACAACCTACAGGGACATCGTAAATATTTTGGTTGGTAGCTTCGTGGCCATTCTAACTAAGACGGCTGATTATTGGTTCAAAGATAAGGATGATCCAGAACATAAGGAAACAGAAAAATTAAATACCACAACTAACGGAATAACACCATAATGGCATGGGATGCATCAAGACAGAATGAGAAAAGGTCAAGTCGAGTCTACAAAGATTTGAACTTGAACTTTTCTGCAAATCCAGTTACAGGAGATGTGGCTACTGTTACTGATGTAATTGCTGTTAAGAGGTCTGTTCGTAATTTATTATTAACTAATCACTATGACAGACCATTCCATCCAGAGATAGGATCTAATGTTCCACACTTACTTTTTGAGAATTTAAATCCTGTAACTGGAAATCAGTTAGCAAGAACAATAGAAGAAATGATAGGAAATTTTGAGCCTAGAGCAAGGGTAGAAAATGTTGAATGTACTCCCATAGTGGATCAGAACAAGTATGCTGTCAGTATTTATTTTTATGTTGAGAACCTACCAGCTGAGCTCCAAGAATTTCAAACAATTTTAGAAACGGTACGATAATATGGCTATAAATTCAAAAGGAAGAATAGAGATTACCGATTTAGATTTTGATTCAGTCAAAGATAATTTTAAATCATTCCTTTCACAACAATCACAATTCACAGACTATAATTTTGAAGGGTCTGGTATGTCGGTTCTAATGGATCTCTTGGCATACAATACTCACTACTTAGCGTTTCATGCAAATATGCTTGCAAACGAAATGTTCATAGATACCGCATTAACTAGAGCAAGTGCCGTTTCTCATGCAAAGGCCTTAGGATACTTACCATCATCAGCAAAAGCATCAAATGCATATGTAGATATTACTGTTACAGGAGTACCAACTTCTCAAACATCTTTAGTTATGGATGCAGGAACAATTTTTACTACTTCAGTTAATGATACCAGTTATCAATTTGTAACTATTGGGGATCATACTGCAACATCTGATACTGGAACTTTTGTTTTTAGTGAAGTTAGAATTTATGAAGGAACAAGAATTAGATACACATATACAGTAGACTCTTCAAACTTAGAACAACAATTTGTGATACCATCAGCTGCTGTTGATACTAGTACTGTAGTTGTATCTGTGCAAGCATCATCAAGTGATATTACTACAGAAGTTTATACTTTGAATACAGACTATGCATCTCTTGATTCAACATCCTTAAAATACTTTTTACAAGAAATAGAAGAAGGAAGATATGAAGTATATTTTGGAGATGGTGTTGTGGGTAAGAAACCTATTGATGGAAATATTGTTATTCTAGATTATGTTGTAACTAATGGAAGTCTTGCTGATGGTGCAAGTGCGTTTACTGCATCCACAACAGTCGGTGGATATTCTAATGTTTCAGCGCTAGCAACAGCCAGTGCTTCTGGTGGTGGTGATGCAGAAACCGTTGATTCTATTAAGTTCAATGCACCATTAAAATATGCATCTCAGGGAAGAGCTGTAACACCAGATGATTACAAGTCTATAGTTCCTTCAGTATATTCTAATATCAAGTCTATTCAATGTTGGGGTGGTGAGGATAATGATCCACCAATTTATGGAAGAGTATATATTGCCATTAACCCAACCTCTGGAACAACCCTAACCACTACAACTAAAAATTCAATTATTGCTAGTTTGAAAAATTATAATGTAGCTTCAATAGTGCCAGTAATAGTAGATCCAGAAGTTTTGTATTTGGTTATGGGTATAACTGCAAAATATAATTCTACCTTGACAGAAAAAACTAAATCAGATATTAAAGCTTTAGTTGAAACAACTGTAAGTTCATTTAATACAAATAATCTACAAAAGTTCGATAGTGTATTCAGACATTCTAATCTTTTAAGAGACATTGATGATACTGATAATTCCATTTTGTCCAGTACTGCAACAATGAAACTGAAAAGAATTATTACACCAACATTAGCTGCAGTAACCAAATATACTATTAGTTACAATAATGCAGCATATCATCCAGCATTAGCTTGGGCTCAAACTGTTGTAGAATCATCTGGATTCTATTTGTCAGGAAATACCAATGAACAATTTATTGATGATGATGGAAGTGGCAATATTAGAACTTTTTATCTTTTAGGTGGTACTACCAAGACTATTACAAATGCAACTGCTGGAACGATTAATTATAATACAGGAGAAGTGATATTAACTTCATTCAATATTACTTCTACAACTAATACTAATAATACTATAGATGTTACCATCAAACCAGACTCCAATGATATTATTCCTGTAAGAAATCAAGTTATAGAGATTGATACAGTAAATACAACGGTGACTGCTGAGATTGATGAGTTTGCCGCTGGTAGTGCAACTGCTGGTGTAGGATATTCTACATCTAGTTCAACTGCTTCTGTAGGAAGTAATTACACCACATCGTAATATGGCGACTACGTTTTTAGATGAAAAGATCTCATCATTTATAGAAGATAAATTTCCTGAATTCGTAAAGGCAGATCATCCTGTCTTTGTGGACTTCCTAAGACTGTATTATCAGTTCATGGAGGCCTCAAAGATTACCCTCACTAATGTTCAACTCTCAGACCAAATCCTCTTAGAAAATAAATTGACAGAGAACTTCATGCTCAATGAGGATGGAACTAAGTTTGTTTATGAGGATTCTCAATATGGTGAGTTCATAAAGGGGGAGACTGTTACTGGTCAAACTTCTGGTGCGGTTTCTACAATTCTTGCAGAGAATAATATTGGTGGGATTCTTTATGTTGAAACAAATAGACATCTGCAAGTTGGTGAAGTAATTGTTGGTAGTACTTCAGATGCAACTGCAACCATTTCCAAGTATCAAGGAAATCCAGTACAGAATATTCAACAACTTTTAGAGTATGTTGATATTGATAAAACCATTACTGATTTCTTTGACCAATTCCGAAATACCTATCTTACCGCCGTTCCTAATACTTTAGCTTCAGGGGTTTCTAAAAGAAAATTAGTAAAGAGTATTCGTGACTTGTACCGAGCAAAAGGTTCAAAGAAAGGGCATGAAATATTCTTCAGATTAATGTTTGGAGAAACACCAGAACTATTTTACCCCACAGACAATCTTCTTAAAATCTCTGCTGGTGATTGGTCAACCGATACAGTCATTAGAGTTATTGCAACTGCAAATTCTCCAAACAACTTAGTTGGTCAAACTGTTACCCAAACAATTAATACAGCATTAGATGCTTTAACAGCTACAGCTATTGTAGAATCGATACTTCAATTACAAGAAGGTGAGACAACAGTTTATCAACTAATTTTAAATGTAGATTCTATAATTGGTACATTTATTAAAGGTGCTGAAATTACAGGAGTTGATAATACTAATGCTGATGTTGCAATTTCTGGAACCATTCAATCTATACTTACTGGGGCATCTGTAACTTCTGGAGCAACTGCATATACTATTGATGATGATGTAACTGTTACAAGTGCAATAGGTAAGGATGCAGTAATTTCTATAGTGGATGTAGGTTCTGGTGAAGTAGACCAAATTGCAATTGACAATCCAGGCTCAGGTTATGCAATAGGAGATGAATTATATTTTAATAATACTAATACGGAAGGGTCAGGGGCCTCAGCAAAAGTTTCTAATATTGGTGGAGCTGTCGCACCAGAAGCAGGAGATGTTGCTGCATATGGAATGGCAGTTACGGATCATATTATTTTTGAAGAAGCTACAGAATCTTCAGATGCATATACAGGAGCTCAGATACAATATGAGTATCATACTTTTGCAAATTTAGATACTCAAGGAGATGATGGGCCGCATGACTTAGCATATAATTATTACACAGGAATTGAAGCTGAAAAAGATGAGATTGTTAATATTATAATGAATAGTAAGGGGTCTGGTTATGAAGTTCTCCCTACAGTTATACCTACTAAATTTAGATTGTATTGGAGTGCTTATGCTCTTACTTCTTCAGGAACTTTTTTAGCAGGGGAAACTGTTACTCAAACTGCTGGTAGTATAACAGGAACTATTGCATCTACTAATTCAGGAGTTATGAGTATTGCGAATCCGTCTGGTACTTTTACTTCTGGACAGACTATCACAGGTGGTACTAGTGGAGCAACAATGGTTACTACATCAGTAACTACTCTTGGTTCCAATGCTACATTTGTTGCATGGTCTACTTCTGGAATTGGTTCAGTTGCAGGGGTAGAGGTTGCACAATTTGGTACTGGATATTCTGTTGCACCAACTATTACTGTTCCTGTAAAACTTCTTGTTACCAGAAATACTGCATTATCAGAACCTACTGATGTTTCAGTCGCCAATGCTTTTGCTGTTGGGGATACTATAACAGGTCAGACTTCAAATGCAGTTGGAGTAGTAACTGCATGGGATAATACTCGGCAAATTCTTACTATTAAACTTACTTCTTTAACATATACAAAGGGAGAAGTTTTTACAAGAGGGTCTACAACTAATTATGCAGTAGTTTCAGAAATATCTCAAGCTACTTTGGGATCTACAATCGGAACTGTCGGCACAACTGCTGGAGCCTTCAATAATGATAAAGGTAAGATTAGTGAATCTTTGATGAAGATTCAGGACTCATACTATTATCAAGATTTTTCATATGTGGTTCGTGTTGGTGCTGCAATTAAGGATTGGAGAAATGAAATTAAGAAATCAGTCCATCCAGCTGGTTTCGCAATGTTTGGTGAGGTAAGTCTTGTAAATAAAGTAGAAATGACACTTACCGTTCCAGTTTCAGGTATTACTACTGCAACACCAGAACTTGCAAGTCTCTTTGAAGCTGTCCTTACTACGGTTATAGGTAGGAGACTTGGAACAGCAGATGCTGGTTCTGCTAATTTGATGCATTTAGATTCACAAACAGATCCACCTACTAATTATACATACGGAACTACTCTGTTAGGTGAAACTGAAATGAAGGGTACTACGGATCATGTAGCTGGAACTCTGAAACGTGGTAGTCATGTTGGACACAAAACACCATTAACCATAGATATAGATTCGGTTACAAGAATAGGAACTGTTGCAACTGTTGAAACTAAAGGAAATCATGGAATTGAGGTAGGAGAATTAGTTCAAATTACAGGAGTAACAACTGCTGGATATAATGGAACTTATGAAACAATTTCTGGGCAACTAACTCTTACAGGAACTACAACAAGTGGTTCTAAATCAGTTACTAATATCACCACAACAAATATAAATGCATCTACACTTCATAGTATTACTGGAACAGGAATTCCAGCAAGTGTTACAAGAGTAAATTCTATTACTCAAGCTGGGTCTAGTAATAATGGTACGATTGCATTGACTCATGCAGCTACAGCATCTGGTTCTGTAACTCTTACTCTTACACCTATATCAACAGATCAATTTAAAATTACGGTTGCTGGTGGACTCACAACTCCAGCAGTATTGAGTGCAGCTGCAAGTGTACTATTAATATCTCCGTTTGATAATTCAACAAGGGATCTGACAATGAGATCCCATAAAGATATAGACATATTTCCAATTTACGGAGGATGGGCAAGTCTACAGAAAAATAGATATGGTCTTGGCCCAAGACAATCAAATGCAACCAAGTATATGTGGGCAGCACCAGCAATTGCAGATACTACTCCTTCAAGGATGAATAATATTTCATATGCATATCCTAATATAATAAGGAGAGGTTCACCAGAAACAGGAACAGACAATGTAGATGCAGGGTCGGCTGGTGTATACGATACAACTATGAAATATACTAATATTCAGATTGGTGCTCATGAATCAGATGTACATATGAGGATTTCAGACTTTGCTGATGTACGAATAATAGATATGGTAAGAGCATTAAGGTCTGCAGCTGAGTCAGGAACACCAGATATGGAAAATAGTGGAGATGATGTAGATTGTATTCTAATGGAAGATGGTTCTTATGAGGCATATGAAGATGCTGTTGGAAATATGATGCCATTAGAGTCAAGAAAGATCTGGAATGTTCCACCACCATCGTATATTAGACTAATAACAGCATAACGGAGTTATATAACTCTTATAAATAATTTAACAAGATATAAACAAAGGATTTCAAAATGGCAGCGATTATTACTTCAAAATTTAGATTTCATAATGCCGAACAATTCAAAGAATCATTTTCAGAGGCTGCCGCAACCAATTACTACCTTTTCATTGGTCGGCCCTCAGAATTTGCTACAACAACTACTGGTGGAACAGATTCGGCACCACCAACACCTGTAGATAATCGTAGGTCGGAAGCATATAATTGGGATGATATGCTTGCAGCCAAAAAGATTGATTCCACAGGTGTAACACACGCAGTCCCACGCAGAGATTTAGATGTTTCAGGTGCAACTACATACGATATGTACAGACCGAATTATTCATCTGCTAATACTGCAACCTCTACTGCAACCAACTTATTTGATTCAACATTTTACTTTATGACCGATGCATATAGAGTCTATAAGGTATTAGATAATGGTGGTGTTGCTTGGGATGCAGCTGCACCAACATCAACATCTGCTTCACCTTTTACTGTCGCAGTAACAGGAGGAAGTTATACTTTAAAGTATATGTTGACATTATCTACAACTAATGTTCAGAATTTCTTAACGCCAGATTTTATACCAATATCAATTACACCAGAGTCAGGTAATGCTTTAGCAGATGGTAGATTAGATATTGTTAAAATAACTACAGCTGGTACTGGTTTAGAAGATGCAGGAACTTGGAATATTAATGCTGATAGAACAATAACAAATGTTCCTATTCGTGGAGATGGTACTGGTGGATTATGTACAGTAACTATTGGTGGAAGTAGTGGAAGTTCTGGTGGACAAGTAACTACAGTTGCAGTCACAGCAAATGGTTCTGGATATACTCATGCAAATATTATTGCAGCTGATATTATAGAACAACATGATATTCAACAAAGTGAAGCATTAACTTTTGGTACTGACAATGTTAATGCTCCAGTATTGGAAGTTATTATAGGCCCAGATGGTGGACATGGTTCTAATCCAGCAAGAGAACTTGGAGGACATTTCTGTTTGATGGATGTTAAGTTGCAACAAACTGAAGCATTTGACTTTTCAGTAGTAAACGATTTCAGACAACTTGGTATTATTCGCAATCCATATTCATATGCAACATCTTCTAATTTTACTGGTTCAACTGCAAGACAAACTTATGCAATAAAATTTGCAAGTAATTCAGGTACATTTGCGGTTGATGAAAAGATTTCTCAGACAATTGCAGCAATTGCGACTCCAACTCTTGCTTCTTCAGCAAATGGGCAAACTATTACAGTAACCACTAGTTCGGCTCATAAACTTACAACTGGACAAATGGTAAAGATTACAGGTGGAGCTTTCCCCGGCACAGGTGCTGCAACAACTGATGGACATCAAGGAACTCATCATATCACAGTTACCGCCGCAACTACTTTTACTTATGTTATAGCATCTACAAGAGCTGTTGATGCTTCTGAATCTTCCACAGGTACAGTTGTATATACAACATTTGCACCTCAAGCAGTTGTTGTAGAATATGATACTACTAATAACATTCTGTTTTATGTTCAAAATTCATATGATAATCAAGGAACGGATTCAACATATAAACAGAATATTCCTTTTAGTGGTAATAGTACTATAACAGGAGCTACCTCAAGTGCAACTGGTGTTCCAGATACAAGTAATAGTAGCACATACAACAATACTGTATTCGTTAGTGGATATGCAAATCCTGAAATGCAACCAGATTCAGGTGATGTAATTTATGTAGAAAATAGAAAACCGATTAGTCGGGCTTCTGACCAAACAGAAGATGTTAAATTAGTTGTTGAATTTTAAGAAGAAAAATGCAAAAAACAGATTTAAATGTATCACCTTATTATGATGATTTTAGTGAGGATAGTTTATTCCATCGGGTATTGTTCCGGCCTGCCTACTCAGTACAGGCTCGTGAACTTACTCAGATGCAGACTATTCTTCAGAACCAGATAGAAAGAATTGGTTCTCACTTTTTCAAAGAAGGTGCAGTAGTTATTCCAGGCCAAACTGGATTTGATATTACCTACTCTTATGTAAAACTTCAAGCAACCTTTACAGATTTCCAATCAGTAGCACATACTACTGAAAATTTCAGAACAAGTTTAGTAGGTACAAAACTTACAGGAGCAACTTCTGGTGTTATTGCAAAGGTTGTTAATACCATAGCTGGAGATTCTACAGATGATCTTACTATATTTGTTAAGTATGAATCTTCTGGAACAGTTGCTGGAGGAACAACTAATACAATATTCGCAAATGGTGAAGCATTACTTACTGATACTGCAATTTCTTATACTTCAGGTAGTTCAACAGTTTCTATTGCTGCTAGTAGTAGTAGCACAACAGGACAAGTTGCTCTTACCGCAGCAGCGGCTGCTGCTGGAACAGGATCTTCTGCAAGTGTACAAAAAGGAATCTTTTATATTCGTGGTTCATTTGTTCAAGCAACCACACAAACAATTATTCTAGACAAATATTCTTCAACTCCTTCCTACCGAATTGGTTTTTCAGTTACAGAATCATTAATAACTCCTGAAGAAGAAACAGGACTTTTAGATAATGCAACTGGAAGTACCAACTTTGCAGCCAAAGGGGCCCATAGATTAAAGTTTACACTTACTCTTGTAAAGAAAGCTCTTGGTACTGCTGATGATTCAGATTTCATTGAGTTATTGTCTGTTAAAGAAGGATTGGTTCAATCTCAGGTTCGTGCAACTGAATATTCCGTTCTTGAAGATACTCTTGCTCGAAGAACACATGATGAGTCTGGTGATTATATTGTCAGAGGATTTGATATTGATATGAGAGAACATTATAATGATGGTCTTAATGATGGTGTATTTTTACCAGCAGATGGTGGTGATACTACAAAGATTGCTATAGGTCTTTCTCCAGGCAAAGCATATGTACGAGGATATGAAGTAGGAACTCTTGCACAAACATTTATTCCTTTATCAAAAGCACGTTCAACAGCCTTTGTCCAAAACAATGCAACTACATTTAGTGCTGGAAATTATGTTACAGTAGAAAATGTTTATGGTACACCAGATATTACATCAGATAGTAATGACAGTAAACCATTTAAAGAAGTAGAATTGCGTGACCAAAGAATGCCGATTACTCATGTTAATGACAGTACTTTTGCAGCAGGTGATACTACTCTTACTGTATTTTCAACAGAACGAATGCCTATATCTGGAACTTTTTATATTCAAATTGAGGAGGAAATATTACAATGTACTGCGATAAGTGGTCTGAGTATAACTGTAGTTAGAGGTTATCTTGGTACTGCTGATGTAGAGCATGCTGATGATACACCAGTTTATGTTTGGGGATTAGATCATATAACAACTGTTTCGCCATGGCATGGTTTAGAAAATTCAGGCCTAGCACGAAGAGCAAAGACTGTTGGGGTTGCAAGAACTAGAGCTTTTGAAGTAGGAACAGCAGGAACAATTACACAGCTTGGAGCTCATCCTAGAACATCAACATTTCAACATTATCTTTTTGATGTTAGAATGTTGACAAAATTAACAGTAGCTGCTGCCAAGAAATTTACTGCAACTAATTTTCTACACAATGGAGCAAGAATTAAAGGTTCAAGTTCTGGTGCTACAGGAATTGTTTATATTGCACCACAAGATGTAGCCTTTTCAATGGCAGCTTGTGCAACTTCAAGTGGTACTGCAAATTTACTAGTACCTAGTACAGCAGGACTTGAAGTTGGTATGCATATTAATCAAAATGCAGGAGGTGGCACAAATATTGCAGATGGTACTTATATTTTATCTATTACGGATGGTACTCATGTTGTAATGAGTGCAAATGAAGCCGCTGGAAATTCCACATCTAGTTTAACTTTAACTTTTGGTAATGCAGCGTCACAAGCGGATGGTGCAAAATATGGTGGAACGGTAGGTGCAGGAGGTAGTGCTGTTGATTATGGTGGAACAACTTTTCATGTAATTCAAACCACAGGAACTTTCACTACAAGTGATACAATAACAAGTAATTTTGCAGAAGATTTAGCAGCTGGGTCTGTCACACTATCAGCAGTAAAGTATTATAATTTTGCTGATGCACATTCTATATATGGTGCAAATAATGGTGTGTCTGGAAAACATTATGCAGCAGACCTTTCCATGTTAGATAGAAAGAAGTTGACAGGAACAGCTTCAGGTGCTTCTATTACTGTAACTGGAATTAATACTCAATTTACTTCTGATTTTAAAGTAGGAGATTTGTTTGAGATTGATAATGTTGCTGGTAATGCTCAAAGAATGGAAGTTAAGGCTATAGCTAGTGATGTATCATTGACAGTAGTAGAAACGATACCTGTTACTATTAGTAATGGTATAATTACCAGAGTTCGTGCTAAGATTGAAGAACAAGAAGAATTGGTAATGCTTTCCAAACTCCCAAAACAAGCAGTCAAAACATTAAAAGCTACAGAACTTAATAATAAAGTTGATACTACACTTAGAGTTCGCAGACAAAATACCTTACCTCTTACTGGTGGAATTGGTTCATTTTCTTTACCAGAAGGAGAAACCTTTGTATCATTTAATGAAGATGATTATGTTATTTCTCTTACGGAGGCTTCTGGCTCAACAAATGGATTCGCCGCAGGAACAGTTTTATCACCCACAAAGGATGCTGGAACTTGTAAAGTAGAAATTACTAGTCAGGGATTTACTATGACTCTTTCTGGTGGTGGTACTGGATCAGCTAAAGTTACCTATACTGCACAAATAGCAACTGCAAATGAAAAAACTAAAACTCTTCAACCAATGTCAGAACTTAATATCCCAGCTAAAGGAATTTCTGGTGCATATGCTAATACAGGTATTTTTGGAACTAATTGTACTGATGAAGAAATTTCATTAATGAAAGCTGATGTATTTAAGGTTCATGGAATTTATATGTCTGCAAATTTTACAGATGCCGCAGTACCACCTAGACTAACATATCAATCAAAATCGGGAGAAACTACAAACACTTTAACTTCTGGTGATATTTTTCAGCCTGGTGCTAAAGTAGTAGGTAGTAATGGAGCTATTGCAAGGATTATTAGTGGTTCTTATACAGGAAGTGGTGGTGTTGGTGGAACAACTCAAATAGCATCATTTTCATATCTTACAACAAAAACATTTACTGATGGAACTACACTTACTTCTGAACAAAATACTGCTACTTCTGGAACTTTAACTATTTCAAGTAGTGGGGTTGCTGCTGGGGATGAAAATATTTTAAGTAATTATCAAGTAGATACTGGTATGCGAGATACTTTTTATGATCTTGGTAGTGTTGCAAGAAAAGCTGGACAAGCACCCCCAACTGGAAGATTGTTGATAGTGTTTGATTATTTCACACACGGTGCAGGAAATTATTTTAGTGTAGATTCATATCCAGTAGGAACTTCAGCAACAAGTATTACCTATGATGAGATTCCTTTGTATTCTGCTCAGAGAGTAGATCCAGATACTATCTCACCAACTGGTGAATATGACCTTAGAGATGCTCTTGATTTCAGACCTAGAATTGGAGATTATAATCAAGGAAATGTATTTAATCATACTGGTACTCCAGCCGCTTCTGCAAATTCAATAACACCATTTTCATTTGCAATGAGAAGTGGAACGGTAATGGGTTTTGAATCTGGTTCAGCATCATTGATTGATGTGCCAAAAACAGATGATACTTTTATATCTTCTTTTAATTATTACTTACCTCAAAACGCAGCATTATGGTTAGACTCTGAAGGAGAGTTTAAAACCGTAGTTGGTGCCGCAGCAGAGAATCCAGAAAATCCAGTTGCTCTTGAAGATGCAATGCAGATTGCAGAATTTAGAATTCCCCAATATACCTTTGCACCTTCAGATATTGGTATGCGAAGGTTAAAGAACCGCAGATTTACCATGAGGGATATTGGTAAGATTAATGAAAGGGTTGAGAACTTAGAATACTATTCTCAATTGAATATGTTAGAGAAGGATACAGAGTCTTATCAAATACAAGATGCAGATGGATTAGATAGATTTAAGAATGGATTTATTGTAGATAACTTTACAGGACATAGTGTAGGGGATGCTTTACATCCAGATTATCAGAACTCTATGGATATGGCAAATGGTATTTTGAGGCCAGAGTTTAAACATAGAATGTTGACTTTGGAGGAATCAGTTTCAACGGATGCTGCAAGAACTTCAGCGGGGTATCGAAAGACAGGAGATTTATTGACCTTGCCTTATACTGAAGTTGAAATGATCAATCAACCATATGCATCTAGAATTGAAAATGTAAATCCATTTAATGTTATTGCTTGGATTGGTTCGATTTCTCTTGATCCTTCTTCTGATATTTGGAAAGATACCAATAGAATGCCTAATCTTGTTATCAATCGTGAAGGTAACTATGATTCCTTTATTGCACGAAACGGAGGTAGTGCAGTCAATACAGTTTGGAATGAATGGGAAACTTTTTGGACAGGTGAGAAATCGAATTCTGTACAATGGAGAGATACTTCATGGGCAACAGCTAGAAAACAAGTTCCTTTCCGTAGAGTTATGGAAAGAACAGTTACAACTACTACAACAAAACAATCAAGGTCTGGTGTTCGTACTGAAATTACTCCAAGAATTGATTATGAATCTAAAGGAGATAAAGTTGTCAGTACAGAGGTTCTTCCTTATTGTCGTGCAAAAACTGTTAATTTTACAGCAAAAGTTTTCAAACCGATGACAAGACTATTTGCATTTTTTGATAATGTAGATGTTACACAATATTGTAAACCAGCAATTCCTTATAGTAATACCTATAATGCACTTAATGGAGCTCTTACTTCTGGAACAACAGCAATTGTTGTTAATTCTACAGGTATATTTCCAACATCTGGTTCAATTACTATAGATGATGAAATAATTACATATACAGATAAAACTTCTACAACATTTGGGGGTACTGTACTTAGAGCTCAAAGTGGTACAACAGCCGCTATCCATGATGATAATGCTAGAGTATATAAAACACCAGTTGATGGAGATCCACTTATCACAGGAGCTACAGGTAAATGCGCTGGAGCTTTTAGTATTCCAGATCCAAATGTTTCTGGAAATCCTGCATTTAAAGTAGGTGAAAGAATATTCAGATTAACTTCTGATGCAGCAAATGGTGTACTTTCAGGAGATACAGAAACCGCTGGAGAAACAACTTATTATGCAAAAGGACTTCTTGATAATATTCAAGAAACAATTATTGCAACAAGAAATGCAGATGTAAATAAAGTTTCTGTTAATGATACTAGAGTGGTTACTAGTACAAGAGCTTCAGATCATCAAATTGGATGGTGGGATCCAGTAGCACAATCTTTCTTAATTGATACTAAGGGTGGGGCATTTGTTACTTCTGTTAATGTATACTTTCAATCAAAATCAGAAACCGTTCCTTGTCAATGTCAAATGCGAACAATGAAGAATGGTTATCCAACAACAACTATTCTACCATTTGGTACTGCTTCAGCAGAACCTTCTGAGATTCAAGTATCAGAGGATGCTTCATTACCTACTTTATTTACATTTCCAGCACCAATATATTTACAACAAGACATAGAATATTGTTTTGTCATCATGGCCAATACTCAGGATTATATGATATGGCTATCTCATATGGGAGATGTAGAGATAGGTGGAAACAGAACTATTTCTGACCAACCATATGCTGGAGTATTGTTCAAATCTCAAAATGCATCTACATGGTCAGCTGCACAAATGGAAGATTTGAAATTCAGCATTAATCGTGCTAGTTTCTCATTATCTTCTGGTGTAGTAACTTTACAAAATACAGGAATAGAAAATGTAGCTTTAGGACAATCGCCTATTGTAGGAATTCCTGGCACTAAGAAAGTAAAAGTAAGACATCTTAATCATGGAATGTATGCAGGGTCAGTTAATAATGTGACTATTTCTGGAATAACAGGAACCATTTCAACTTCTGGTGGAACTTATAATCTTGGATTTGCTCAAAGTGGAGATGAAGCAAATAATGCTTTATCTAGTGGAGTGGGTACAGGAATGAATGGAACTTTTACTGCATTAGCTGAAGTTGGATTAGACCATTATATTATAGATTTGGGACAAACACATTCATCAAACCATGCAGTTCCTTTTACTGCCTTTGATGAAGCAAAAGTAACTGGTGGTGCAACTGGACTTGCATCTGAAAATTATATAATGGATACAGGAAAAGCAGTATTACAATTAATGGAAGTTGGGGGGTCTGATGTTACAACTAAAATTAGAACTACTTCTGCAACAAGTGCTTCTGGTACTGATGGAGTTGCTGGTGGAAGTGAAACTTCATTTAATCTTGTCGCAGGATCTTCAGCAGTAGAAGTATCACCAAACGAAAATATTAATTTTGCTGAACCTGTAATGATTGCTTCTACTATTAATGAAACAAATGAAATGACAGGTAATAAATCATTTGAAGTACTTGCAACTTTGAGTACAGGAGTTGAAAATATTACTCCTGTAATTGACACTCAACGTATGGGAATGATTTGTGTACAAAATAGATTGAACAATATAAATGTTAATACTGATTATTATACAACAGATACTTTAGGTCGTAGTACAGTTTTCTCAGATGGGTATAGTCCAAAAACCGCTGCAGAGGGTGATGCAAATGCTGCTGTTTATATAACACGAAAAATAAGTTTGGCAAATGCATCAACTTCATTGAAGGTAATGTTTGATGCAATAGTATTCAGTTCAGCATATGTTGATGTGTTCTATAAAGTATTAAAGTCTGATGATACTACAGCATTTGAAAGTATAGAATGGACAGAAATGACTATTGATAAAGCTGTTTCAGAATCTAAAGATTATGGAGACTTTAGAGAACGAACATATGAGGTAGCTGGACTAGAAGGATTTATTGCATTTGCTGTGAAGATAGTAATGCGTGGAACCAAGTCTACAGAACCACCTTTCATTAAGGATTTTCGTACAATCGCATTAGCATTATGACACAGAAAGTGGAAAGTCATCCTGAGTTAGCAAGGGATGAATATAGTAAGGGTATTACGAATATAGACAATGATGCATATTCAAAATATATGCATGGAGCTCTTGCTCGCAAAGAACGTAATATAACTTTAAGGAATAACACAGAAGAAATAAATAATTTAAAAGAAGATGTGTCGGAGATAAAAGATATGCTTCGACAATTAATAAGTAAACAAAATGGCAACTAGAACTACAGAATCAACAAATACCTTAGAATCCTTTAGGGTTAATTTTAATGGATTAGTAGATGATATAGGAAATGTAACTGTATCTGCCGCAGGAGATCAGCTTAACACTACTGCAACTACAATTGTAGGTGCCATTAATGAACTATTTGTAGGATTTAAACTTGTATCACAAATTTCAGGAGATGATTCTTATTATCTCCAACCAACAGATACAGAAGTTTTAACATTAAAAGGTGGAGCTGGAATACATTCTGGAGCCGAAACAACTAATATAGTAACAGACATAACCGCAGATGATGAAATGTCATTTTTCTTAAATGATAATATAACAGGATTAGCAAGTTTACAAGTAAATACCATAACGCCTACAGCTGGAGGCTCAACAGATCCAATAGTATTTGGAACATTATTAAATGGTTCAGGAACAAATTACAATGTAAAATTTGCAAGTCCAGGCGATACAAATATTGATTATGGCTCTACACAGGGGTTTGCTGCGGCAATGTCGGTTGCATTAGGATGATTATAAGATTATAAATATAAAAAAGAACTTGGAGTAAACAATGGCCAATAATTTTAAGAATGCTGTCGTAAGAAATATATCAGCAGACAGCAATTTACCAACAACAGTATATTTTGTACCAGACACTTTGAAGGCAATTGCAATCGAACTGGATTGTTCAAATAAAAGTAGTGCTGGAGTTACAGTTACAATTCAGATGGAAGATGAAAGTCTAAATGAAACGAAAGATCAGGCAGGAACGGTAACAGCAGCTAATGCTCATGTAATAAGTAATGTAGCGACTACTGCGACAGGGGTGCTTACAACAACTGGTGGTGCAGTTCATAATTTAATTGTAAATGATAGAGTATTATTTAATGTAACTGCTGCACCTAGCTTTACTGATGCTTCCTTACCACCTAGTGGCGAAGCGGCACTTTCGGTAACTAGATTTTATTATGTACAATCTGTACCATCAACTACAACTTTTACGATTGCAGAAACAAGAAGTGCAGCATCCCCACAAAGTTTTGATACCGCAGGGACAGCTGTTGAATTTAAAAAGATTCATTTAGCAGATTTAGTTAAAGATGCACCTGTACCAGTAGGTGGAACATTAAAAGTTATTTCTGGACAAAAAATAGTTATGGAATCAGCAGTTGCTGGTGCAAATGATAAACTTTATGCATATACATCTGGTGCAAGTTCAGTAGATGTAATAGCATCAGTATTACAAGATGTATCATAGGAAAATAAATGTCTTATATTGGAAATCAATCAGAGAATAAAGTAAGTCCTGCTTTCATGAGGGAGAATTTAGTTCCCAATGGATCTGCGACATACTTTGACTTGATACATGATGTTCCTGGCTATCAGGCAGAAAACCTTTTAGTTACAGTTAATAATGTTATTCAGGAACCAGCAAGTTCTTATACCATTATCAACGATGGAAATAACAGACCACGCAGATTAAACTTTGGTGTGGCTCTTGCAACTACAGATTCACTCTATGTGATTCATCGTGGAGCAGGAGAACTTTACCATACACCGCCTGCAAATTCTGTAGGAACTTCTGCACTAGAATCCAATTTAAGATCTGGAAATGTAGATTCATTTACTGCAACGGCAGGACAGACAGCATTTACATTAACTGAAATACCACTTAATGCAGAATCAATAGATGTATATGTCAATGGCATATATCAGAAACCAACTACAAATTATACAGTTACAGGAAGTTCAACAGCCCTGACATTATCTAGTGGAATATTAGTAGGAGATGAAGTAGATGTTCATCACAATACAATTAGGACTACTGTTACTCATGTTGCAGATGGAAGTGTAACGAGTGCAAAACTGGATACGAATATCGCAGTTGCTGGAACTCTTGCAGTTACAGGAGCATCCACTCTTACAGGAAATACTACAGTAGGTGGAACTCTTGGAGTTACAGGAGTAACGACACTTTCAGGAAATGCTACAGTAGGTGGAAATTTAACAGTCACAGGAAATTATACTGTATCGGGTACAACTACAACTATCGATACTACCGTTACAGTTTCAGATGCAATGGTAATCAACAACGCAGGGTCGGATGTTGGTCTAAAAGTAAACAGCACATCAACTGGAAATATTATGCAGTTACAGGATAACGCTACTGACATATTTGTTATCGCAGATGGTGGAACAACAACAATAAGTGGTGATGTAGAAATGGCCACAAATAAAAAGATAAAACAAAAAGGAGCTTGTATCCAATCAAGCACACATCAAGCAATCATATTCGGATATTAAGGAGTAACTATGGCTATACCAAGTGGAGGAGGAACTGAAATTTTTTGTAGAGGACATATACCTGCCCAAACAAGTGATGCAACTAATTTTAGATGGGATGGAACAAGTCCAACAATGGGAACTGCTACATACGAGGTTCCTGCTAATACTATTATAATTCTCAAAAATTTTATAGTTTCAAACAGGGATTCTGGAGCAGAAACTTTTACAGTATCATATGGAGATTATGGGACTACAACTATGTATATGATTAGGAATCATGCATTAGCTAATAATGAAATATTTGTATGGAATGATATTTTGGTTTTGCATGCTGGAGATTTTATGTCACTCTGGGCAGGAGCAGGAGATGCTCATTTAGAGATTAACTATAATTACATCAAACAGGATTGGAGCTAGGAGGAACTATGAGTGGAATAATTGGAGGAGCAGGAAGCAAGTCAGGGATTATCGGTCAGACTGAACTTGAGTATGAGGTAGGTGCTTATATACCAATAGTTTCAGGTAGTGATGCTGGAAGTGGAACATTGGGTCTGTCTAGCACTACTCACCACATAAGATACGTTAAAGTTGGGAAACTGGTTCATATTCAAGCACATATTGTTTTAACTGGTTCTGGTACTTTTAGTGGTTATCTTCTAGTATCTTTACCTTTTGTGGTCTTAAATGAAGACAGTACGGCTGCTAATAAAAATTTGAATAATTCGTTAATAACTTGTTTTTGGAGTGACCATAGTGGTTCAAATGATACTCAAACATTTGGTGAAGTACAACGAGGTACAGATGTTATGTATTTTGGTTGGCGTAATAGTGGTGGTGGAGCTTCTGTTTTTCCAATAGATCATGGTAGTGTGGATACAGATTGGCAAATGCGTATCTCAGGGACTTATGTTGCGGCAAATTAAAAAAGGAAAAAATGGCAAATAAATTAGATACAATAGAAGTAGTTGGAGAATACAAACATCTTCAAATACGAGAGATTGCTGATTCAGGTGAATATTATCGGAGAGTTATTTCACCAAATATGGATGTGTCTGGAGAAGTTCAAGAGATAAAAGACAAAGCAGAAGAGTTATGGACTGATGAAGTTAAAACTGCATTCTCAGAATTTAAGGCCGAACAACAATCATATTATGAAAATGAAAAGTCAAAACAAGAAGCAAAACGATTAGCAGAACAAAAAGCAAAGGAGTAACACATGAGCAGAGCAAGAGAGATAACAAATGTCTGAAGGTTACATAGGATTAGCACCATCATATGGTGTATTTCAGAAACAAGTCATTGCAGGAACAACTGCATCGATTTATGACTTGGATTTTGATGTAGTCCAATCTACACAACTCTTTGTTTCTCTTGACGGTATCGTACAAGAACCAGACTATGCATTTTCCATAGGGAGAAGTGCAGCTGGACAAATGCAGATTACTTTTGCAGAGGCTCTTACGGTATCAACCGCAACTGGAAATACTACTGCAAATTCTGCAAGTCTGACTAATATTACAACTACGAATTTTAATGTAGGTGCAGCAATATCTGGAACAGGAATACCAGCAAATACTTTTGTACACGCAATCGCTACAGCAGGATCTTCAAGTGATGGAACATTAACCCTTTCCAATAATGCAACATCTACTGCTACAGGAACTACCTTCTCAGCTGGTGCAAGAATCTTTGTAGTCTATCTTGGAAAACAATTACTTACTCCATCAACTACAGAAGATGCAACCGTACCATTGGTGGAACACCAGAATGGAGATGGTTCAAAAGTTGCTTTCAGTTTAACCAGAACACCCCCAAATCAATCAAGTATCTTGGTATTTGTGGATGGTGTTTTCCAGAGGG
>VTLG01016620.1_pt1 | contig 22759 bp, 27 predicted proteins | sample 4694571 | NCBI WGS metagenome assembly VTLG01 (sample SAMN12604809, study PRJNA352737) | marine metagenome | biome: ENVO:00000447; feature: ENVO:00000209|ENVO:00000569|ENVO:01000036; material: ENVO:00002151; isolation source: viral sequences binned using virsorter ...
ACAAAAAGGCAAAGGCTCATGGATTCGATTGAGCCAGATGAAGACACTGTAGCTGTTGAGGCGAGAAGACTTGGCTAGAAAACCTAAAACTCCAGCTTGGACTCGCAAGGCAGGCAAAAATCCTAAGGGTGGCCTCAATGCAAAAGGACGCGCATCTTATAAAAAAGGTACACTGCGTCCTCCAGTAAAATCTGGAGATAACCCGCGTCGTGCAAGTTTTCTTGCCAGAATGGGTGGGATGCCCGGGCCGGAGCGTGACTCCAAAGGGCGTCCTACTCGTTTGCTTCTTTCGCTACGTGCGTGGGGAGCTTCATCGAAGGCTGATGCAAAGCGTAAGGCAGCAGCCATTTCTAAGCGTAACAAAGCGAAGAAGAAGAGGAGTAAAGCCTAATGCCTATGGGTCCAGGAACTTATGGTTCAAAGCGTGGTCGTCCTAAGAAAGCAGCAGCCAAGAAGGCTGGCGGTCTTACGGCAAAACAGAAGACACTTCCCAAGTCTCTTCAAATGAGAATTATGAAAGCGAAGAAAAAGTAATGTGTGTTGGCTCCCCAGAACCCAAAGAAGGAGCAGTCAAAGATTCGTCGGACAGGTTGCCGACGAATCTGAAGGCTGGCTTTGTCGAGCGAGGTCCTCAACCTCAAAGGGGTGCATCTGGCTTTTATGACCAAGAGCGTGGTCGTGGAAATGTAGCAGAAAAAGCAACTGGCGTTCGTCAAGCAACTGCCACATCTCCACGCGAATATCCATCAACTCCAGAGATGCGTGACCTTGCTATTCGCAATATTGAAAAGCGAATAGAAGATCGCAATGACACGGTCAATCCACTTGTTCCCGGCGGCAACGTGTTAAATGTTGTAAATGCTATGGGTAATTTTTTTGCAGAGCGATTGATCCGCGGTCTGCAAGCAGGACAAGACCCTGTGTATGGATCGAGTGGTGATGTCACTGGTACACGTGATCCAGAAACTGGTAGGCTCATGGAAGGTCGCGATGACCTTACTGTTGATGGGACAAGATACAATACGATTGCTGAAGCCAATCGTGCTCGTCGTGATATCGAGATTCAGAATCAAGAAGACCCTGTTGTAACAACTCCTGATCGTCCAGTTGCATCTGCCACTAATCCAGTAGCAACAGATGGTAATCGTCGCTCAATGATTGCTTTGCGTCAGGCTAAGAGTGCAGCAGCATCTCGTGGCCCGGGCAGAAGAGGGACAGGCTTATAATGAAAAAGAAGTCTCGTGTAAACGAAGCTGGTAACTATACTAAGCCAACGATGCGTAAGAACCTTTTTAATCGCATCAAGGCTGGTGGTAAAGGTGGCGCTCCCGGTCAGTGGTCAGCGCGTAAAGCCCAGATGCTTGCTCGCGAATACAAAGCCAAGGGAGGCGGGTATCGCTAGAGCAAAGTCACAACGGAGCCTGATGAACTGGACCAAACAGAAGTGGAGAACAAAAAGTGGCAAGCCGTCCACGCAGGGTCCAAAAGCAACCGGGGAAAGATATTTACCGTCTAGTGCTATCGAAGCGCTCACGCCTGCGGAGTATGCGGCCACTACGAAGGCTAAGCGGAAAGCTCGTCGCGCCGGTAAGCAGGTTTCGCGTCAGCCCAAGAAGATAGCAAAGAAGACAGCGAGATATAGATGAGTTCTTTCTTACATACTTTGAAACCGGAAGAGCGGCGTGTATTACGCAAGGTTGTGAAGCATGTGCATTTCAAATATTTTCCAAAAGAGTTTTGCACTGACTATGAAGCAGACAAGCTCATAGCAACTATTGGACCAGAAACCGCTGCCACGCTCGTTCGTATTGGCAAGGATCACAAAGTAGATGAAATTTAAGTACAAGCCTGACGGTGAAGTGCTCAAGAGTTTTATGAGGGATGACACGTTTTTTCGTGGCATTCGTGGCCCTGTCGGTTCTGGCAAGTCTGTAGCTTGCTGCGTTGAAGTATTCCGCAGAGCCTTACAGCAGGAGAAGAACAGTGACGGCAAACGAAAAAGTCGCTGGGCCATCGTCAGAAACACCAACCCACAACTGCGAACAACAACTATCAAAACGTGGCTCGATTGGTTTCCCGAAGATCAGTGGGGTAAGTTCTCGTGGTCTGTGCCATATACGCATAATATTAAACAGGGTGACATTGAGCTTGAGGTGATCTTTCTTGCTCTCGATCGTCCTGAGGATGTGAAGAAGCTGTTGTCTCTTGAGCTTACAGGCATCTGGATTAATGAAGCACGAGAAATACCTAAGTCGATTATTGATGCGTGTACTATGCGTGTTGGTCGCTTCCCTTCAATGCGTGAGGGTGGCCCAAGCTGGTCCGGTGTCATTGCAGATACAAACGCTCCCGAAGAAGATCATTGGTGGCCAATCATGGCGGGGGAGGTTCCAATCCCTGACCACATTCCTGCGTCTGAAGCAAAGATGTTGGTGAAGCCTGATAACTGGTGCTTTTATGTTCAGCCTCCCGGCATGAAAGAAAAGCGCGATGAAGATGGTGAAGTTCAAAGTTATGCTGTGAATGAAGAGGCTGAGAATGCCAAGCACATGCTCAAGAGCTACTATCCAAATCTAATACAAGGTAAAGGCAAGACATGGATAGATGTGTATGTGATGAATCGACTTGGCACTATCCAAGACGGTAAGCCTGTTTACAACATGTTTGTTAGCGATACACATATAGCCAAGGAAGAGATTCCAGTAGCCGACTCAATGCCTCTCTACTGTGGCCTAGACTTTGGTTTGACTCCTGCTGCTGTGTTTGGACAGAAGGTACGGGGCCGCTGGTTTATCCTGCAAGAGATTGTAGCGTTTGATATGGGCATCGTTCGCTTTGCCGAACTGTTGCGTGCTGAGATTGCAACTCGCTATGCAAACTGTGACGTTCATATATTTGGTGATCCATCTGGTGACTTTCGCGCACAGACAGATGAATCGACACCATTTCAAGTATTGCGTGGTGCTGGCTTAGTAGCTCGCCCCGCTCCTAGTAATGATGTGTCTCTCAGGCTTGAAGCTGTAAGCACACCGCTCAACAGGATGGTTGATGGTAATGCAGGTTTTCTGATTGACCATAGGTGTAAAGAATTGATTAAAGGGTTTGAAGGTGGCTATGCGTATCGCCGCATACAGGTATCTGGCGAGCGTTATGATGATCGACCGGAGAAAAATCGCTTTAGTCATATCCATGATGCCCTTCAGTATTTGATGCTTGGTGCTGGTGAAGGTCGTCAAGTTTTGAATCACAATGCACAAGGACGTGCATTTAATGCAAGAACAGACTTTGATGTTTTCACTAGACAACCAAAGAAGCGTAGGCAAGGCTTATGGGCGCGTATGTGATTTGTGCGTTGCTTTGCATGATAGGTGCGCGTTAAAGGTGGTTCTCGCTGGTTCCTAGGCTTAGGCGAGATTAAATCGGACGTACACTGTCCAGCCACCACTTGAGAGACAGATATGTGTGTATTTCAGACTCCAAGCCTTCCCGGTCCTGATCCTTCTGTCGAAGCAGAACGACAAGAACGTATGGCTCAAGAAATGGCAGATGCGCGTCAGCGCAAGCAAGAAGCTCTTGAGGGCGAGGTGACTCGTCGTAGAAAAGGCACTGGTGCACGCTCTCTGCTTACTGGTCAGAGTGGCGGCATCGGATTTTACAACCCGAATAGGAATGAGTAATGCACGGCTTGGCAAAGAACTACCTCCAACGGTACGAAAAAGCTAAGTCGCACCGTCAACTTTTCGAGAACCTGTTTGATGAATGTTATGAATATGCTCTCCCGCAACGTGAAGGCTTTACTAAAATGTCTCCCGGTCAGCGTAGAGATGATCGGATATTCGATGAAACGGCTGTTGTTGGCGTGCAGGAGTTTGCCTCACGTTTGCAGAACGGTATTTGCCCGAACTTTGCTAGGTGGGCAGATTTCATTGCTGGGTCTGAAGTTGAAGATGCTGACCAAGATCGCATCAATAATGAACTGGATGAAGTCACGGAGTATGTTTTCGAGATCATCCAAAACTCAAACTTCGGCCAAGAAGCGCACGAGAGCTTCCTAGACCTTGCAGTTGGAACTGGATGTCTTCTTGTAGAAGAAGGGGATGCAATCAACCCTGTGCGGTTCAACGCCGTGCCATTGCCGCAAATCGTTCTCGAAAATGGACCTGATGATCGTATCGATCATGTCTATCGAGAACGTGAGTTGCGAATGAGAGATTTACCTATTGCATATCCAAAGGCTGTTTTGTCTGCGGATATGGCATCTAAGGTAATGAATCAGCCTGATCGTAAATGCAAAATTATTGAGATTGTTTGCAGGCTGTATGATAAGCCAAACGTAGAACGACATGCGTTCTATGTTGTCACTAAAGAAGATGGTGAGTTGCTCTACGAAGAGGAGTTTGAGGGTGCTGGCTCAAATCCTTTTGTTTGCTTCCGCTGGTCGAAAGCGGCAGGTGAGGTGTATGGGCGGGGTCCGCTTGTCAATTCTCTGTCGGCTATTAAGACTACTAACCTCACAATCGAACTTGTGCTTGAGAACGCACAAATGGCTATAAGCGGTATCTATCAGATGGATGATGATGGTGTCATCAACACAGACACGATCAATCTGATTCCCGGCACGATCATACCTAAGTCACCCACAAGCTCTGGGTTGCAGCCAATACGTGCTGCTGGTTCGTTTGATGTTGCAAATCTCATCCTCAGTGATATGCGCAACAATATCAAACGTGCTTTGTATAATGATATGCTTGGTGACCCAAACCGTACACCTGCAACAGCGACCGAAGTAGCAGAGCGGATGGCTGATCTCTCCCGTCGCATCGGCTCTGCTTTCGGGCGTTTGCAAGCAGAGTTTATCCAACCTGTACTTCAGCGTGTTGTCTTTATTCTGAAGAAGCAAGGTCGCATTGAAATACCAACATTGAATGGTCGTGAGGTAAAGGTTCGCTCTGTATCTCCTCTCGCACAGGCTCAAGCGAATCAAGATATTGCATCGATTGATCGTTTCCTTGAAATGGTAGGTGGTCGTTTTGGACCACAGATGGTAAACCTGCTAGTCTCTTCTGAAGAGGCTGCAACGTATCTTGCAAAGAAGTTTGGTGTTCCAGACACTTTGATTAGAGATGCTGCGCAGCGTGAACAAATCGTTCGGGCAATGGCGCAAATGCAGGGGATGCAGCAGAATGTCCAACCAGATGAAGGTCAGACTTGACGGATTCAATCGTCCCGAAGAAACTGACAAGCAAATCTCACTTATCATTTCTCAAGTATTTAACACCGCTTCTGGCAAGGAAGTGTTGCGGTATTTACGTTCTATTACCATTGAAGCGGTCACTGGTGGTAACGTAAGTGATGCTGAACTCAGACATCTAGAGGGTCAGCGATATCTTGTTGGCGTTATCGAACGTCGTATCAAACATGCCGAAAGGATAAAAACTGATGAATGATGCAGATAATGTGGAGGTTGCAGAAACCGAAGCACCTGTTGACGGCAGCCAATCTGAATCCGTAGAACGTCCTGAGTGGCTTCCCGAAAAGTTCAAAACTCCAGAAGACCTTGTCTCATCTTATTCACATCTTGAAAGCAAGTTGGGCAAGACTGACGAAGAGTTGCGTGCAGCGGTCAAAGAAGAGTTGCACCAAGAACAATGGCAAGATCGACCAGCCACCGTTGGTGATTATACTATCCCAGACTCCCTTGATGAAGAGGCGGCTGTTGGTGACGATCTCCTTAACTGGTGGGCGCAGTTCTCTTACGATCATGGCTTTGGCCAAGATAAGTTCGAGGCGGGAATTGAAAAGTATGTCGCCGCTCTTACGGGAGGCATCGATCTTGAAGAAGAGCACACCAAGCTCGGTGAAAACGCTGATGCTCGTATTGAAGCTGTCAAGCTATGGGCAAACCAGTTCTTTAGTGAGGAACAATATGATGCTGTTGAACGTCTCGGCGAGACTGCTCAAGGCATCGAAGTCCTCGAAAAAATCATGTCAGCAATCAATGTAACGCCGGTTGCTGGCAATGTAGAAGCCGGAACTCAGTTGTCAGAAGACGAACTACGCTCCATGATGATGGATGAACGCTATTGGAAACAAGGCTCTCGCGATCCAGCATTTGTGAAGCAGGTGGAAGATGGCTTCTCCAAAATGTATCAAGGCTAGGTATGGCCAGATAAACGTAAAGCCCGCTACGGCAACTCATGCTGGAAAGCTGCAACACCTCCTCCGGTTGACAGATTTGCGTGAGTGTATGATTCAAGGTTCGACACCGTGGCGGGCTTTACACTTACCTCTCACTATAAATGATGCTGAAACATTTACAGCCTTGGTTGGCAAAACACCAATCTGCATGGGTGGCGTGTTGCCTTTTCATGATGCGGAAGATCGCATCGGGTCTATCTGGCTTCTTGGTTCACCATTAGTCGAAGATTATGCTCTCGACTTTCACAAGATGGTGAAAGACATGGTTTCGTATTTTCAAACCAAATACGACATTCTTGAGAATGTTGTTCCAATCGATCATGTTCGCAGTATTAAGTGGTTGCGCAGCCTTGGATTTTGTTTTGCATATACGCCAACCATGATAAATGGATATGAAGTATTAAGATTTGTGCGTTGCGCATCTCATATAGAAGTGTCATTCGAGGAGGACGAACGGCCTGCGTCAAACTGATGGCCCACACGGATAACCATATGACGAGAGACGCGGACAACCGGGACTTGTAAAATCTTGTAACAGGAAGGACTGTTGTTATGGCGTCTACTATTGATACCGCCTTTATCAAGCAGTTTGAGTCCGAAGTTCACATGGCTTATCAGCGTATGGGTTCTAAGCTGAAGAACACCATTCGTAATCAGCAAGTGAGCGGAAATGTTGTTCGTTTCCAAAAAATCGGCGCAGGAACTGCTTCCACCAAATCGCGTAACGGCAACATCACGCCTATGGAGTTGGTACACACCAACGTCGAGGCGACGATGGAAGACCATTATGCAGCCGAGTACATCGACAAGCTCGATGAACTCAAGACCAATATTGATGAGCGTCAAGCTGTAGCCACCTCGGCTGCTGCTGCACTTGGTCGTAAGACTGACGAGCTTATCTATACCGCTATGGATGCGGGTGCGAACTCTACGCAAATCCATGACACAAGCTCGGCTGTTGAAAAGGCTGATCTTCTGACTCTGTTTGAAACCTTTGGTACTGCAAACGTACCGGAAGATGGCCAACGCTATCTTGCGATGCACCCGAAAGGTTTTGCTGATCTGTTCCTTATCAACGAGTTTGCATCGTCTGACTTTGTTGGTGAGCAGAACTTGCCATTCGCAGGCGGCATGACCATGAAGCAGTTCCTTGGTTTCAACATCTTCTCAACCTCTGCAATCACTGCTGGTAAGAATATCGCATACCATCAGAATGCAGTTGGTATCGGGGTAAACTCTGAAGTTTCGACTGAAGTAAACTATATCCCTGAGAAGGTATCGCACCTTACCACCTCGATGATGTCGATGGGCGCAGTTGTCATTGATGACAACGGTGTCTACGAAGTCCTCGACAACAACACGTAAGAGGGAGATTAGTCATGGCTTATTCTGCATCTGGTCTTACTCGCATGGCAGGCGGCGGTGGTCATAGCCTTTGGTTCTATGACTCGACTGACGCTTTGACTGCTGTTCGTGTGTCAGGATATTTCAACAATGCTGCTACCATGCTTAATGTTGGTGACGTTATCTTTGTATATGATAGCGATGCACCAACGATGGGCATCTCGGTTGTTCTGTCGAACACTGGCTCTGTTGTAGATATCGCTGACGGTACGGCTCTGACCGTAAGCGACAGCGACTAAGGAGATTGGGCGGCGGGTGTTTCCCAGCGGTTAAGCGACCTTTGGTCTGGGTACACTAGGCACTCGCCGTCCAAACCATTAGATGACATCAAGCGCAGCAAACTCATCTGTTGATATCGCCGCTCGTGCATTGACACTTATCGGGGCCAACCCGATTTCATCGTTTGATGATACGAGCACAGAAGCAACTGTTGCTAACAATATGTATGAGGATGTTGCACGAGCATCTTTGTGTATGGCGCGATGGCGCTTTGCAACCAATCAACAGGTTCTAAACTTATTGTCTGACGAGCCAACTGGTCGTTTCGATCAGGCGTATCAGCTTCCTGCAAGTCTGCTGATGCTCCATGCTTTGACAGTAAATGATCTAGTTGTTGATTATACTGTATATGGCGATAAGGCATTCGCCGATACGAATGAAGCAGATCAAGTGGTTGCAGATTTTACCTTTCGGGCTGAAGAGAATACTTGGCCTTCATATTTTACTTTGGCAGTAGAATATCAGCTTGCTGCAATTTTTGCGGCTGCGATTGCGCGTGATGATGGTTTGATGAGAATCATGGATGAGAAATACAAAGTTGCTATGTCTCAAGCACGCACTCTTGATTCACAACAACAAACTACGCGTAAGCTGATAACGAACAGGTTCAAAGTTGAAAGGCGTAGTTAATGGCACGAATCAGAGTACCGCTGACCAGCTTCGACTACGGTGAAGTTAGTCCAAACCTACGCTCTCGTACAGATTCCCAAGTTTACAATCGCGCCGCTCAAACGCTGCGCAATTTCTTTATCCGCTCTGAGGGTGGCTTAGAGAAACGTGCTGGCACTCGTGTTTGGGCTGCTGCTGAAAGTGCTGTTACATATTCAAGCAGCGCAACAGGTATGCAGGTTCGATTAGAGCCGTTTGTATTTTCCGATGATGAGCAGTACATCATCGCATTCTCAAATGCGCGTTGTGATATATACCGCTTGCTAACAAATGGAACAGTTTCTCACATACAGGGTTTGACTGCCGATACAGCATCGGGTGCCTTGCCGTGGACTCAAGCAAAACTAGGTGAGCTTACTTTTGCGCAAGCTGGCGATGTGATGTTTATAAATCACACCACGTTTATGATTCGTAAACTGGTTCGCACTGGTCTAACAACCTTCCAAGTTGATACGTTTGAGTTCGAGCAATCATCAGATAATAATCTGACATTTCAGCCGTATCACAGCTTCCAAGATGTTGGTGTTACACTTTCGTCATCTGCAACGAGTGGTAGTGGAGCAACGCTGACATCTAGTTCCAACTACTTTGAAAGTGGTCATGTTGGTACGACATTGCGTATTGGTCAGACCGATGCACTGATTACTGGTTTTACAAATGCAACAACAGTAACAGCAACAATCAAAGGTACACTGCGACAACAGCTTGCTATAGATGCTCTGGAAACAGTTGAGGGCAGCAGCACAGTATTGGTAACTCACGCACTGCATGGTTTATCTGCTTCTGCATCTGTTGTTATTGATCGTGCAGCAGCAGTTGGTGGGATTGCTGCTTCTAATATAAATGGAACACGAACTATTTCGGCTGTGCTCGATGAGAACACGTATGAGATTACAGCCGCAGCGAGTGCCACCAGCACGGCGGTAGGAGGTGGCTCCCCACGTATTGCGACAGGTGCAGCTACAACAGAGTGGGCTGAACAGTCGTATTCCTCCTTGCGTGGGTATCCTGCCGCCGTGACTTTCCATGAAGGACGTCTCTGGTTTGCTGGCACACAAGCGCAGCCAAATCATTTGTGGGCATCAAAAAGTAATAGGTTTTTTAATTTTGATGTAGGTGATGGCAATGATGACGATGCTATTGATGTAACTGGTGCTGTTGGTACATTCGATCAGATAAGACATCTGGTATCGAATCGTGATCTGCAAATCTTCGCTAGTGAATCAGAATTTTTTATTCCTGCATTTGCAACAACGCCAGTAACACCAGCGACAGCACAGGTCCGCAGGCAAACACCATTTGGTGCAAACTTTGTCAGACCAGAACCTTTGGATGGTGCAACACTGTATGTGCAAAAAGCTGGTAATGCTGTGAGAGAATATATCTTCAGTGATACTGAAGGTGCATATGTATCAACTGAACTATCTGTTCTTTCATCACATCTAATTACAAATCCGTGGCAACAAGCTGTATCTAAGGGCGCAATGAATAAGCCCGAGAGCTTTGCATTTTATGTTGGCAGTGATGGTGATCTCACCGTTTTCTATTCGATGAGGGCTGATAAGAGACAAGGCTGGATGCGATGGACTACAACTGGTAGCTTCCATTCTGTTTGTGCTGTCGGCACGCGTTTGTTTACAGCTACTGTGCGGAATGATGGGAGCGGTACAAACAAGTTTTATATTGAAGAGTTCCAAGCCGATCAGCCAATGGACTACTGCAATACATATTCCGGTAGCTCTGGCGTGTTTAGTGTAAGTGCCAACTTTAACAATGGGGCTACTGTAAAAGTTGTGAGCGGCACTGATTACCTTGGCGAGTTTACTGTTGCCTCTGGGAATGTTGATGTATCTGCTGTTGATGCTTCTGCATCATCTGCTTCAATCGGTTTTGCTTTTACACCTACAATGAAAACTCTACCTGTTGATGGGAATGTTCAGAATGGTCCAATGACAGGTAAGCCACGCAGGATTACTTCTGTGATTCTTGACCTTGAAGATACATTGTCAGTGTCTGTTGACGGAACTGATTTAATTATTCGGAATGTAAATGATGATTTCAGTAATGCACGTACTGCGATTTCTGGCAAAAAAGAGTTTTTTGTTTTGGGCTTTGATCGTGATCCGACAGTGACTGTATCTCAATCAGCGCCTATGTCGTTGTCACTCAATGGCCTTGTTATGGAGATGACAATCTAATGGACCCGTTTCTGATTGCATTTACTGCATTCTCTACTATTAACCAGATGCAAAATGCTAGTGCTGAAGCACGCAATCGTGCGCAACAAGCTAGGATCGAGGGTGAGAATGCGAAACTGATGGGCCTTGAGCGTCATAATCAAAGGCTCGATCAGCTTTCTGTTGCCCTTTCTACGAACAATGCTGTTGCCGCTTTTATGGGGCGTGATGATCGTAGTATTGATGCAATCAATCGCAGACTCCGTAAAGATGCCGGGACAGATGTAGCACGTAATACAATGAACACTTTGAACGCTGTTGCCGCTTCAAATCTTGAAGCTGCCGTTGCTCGTGCAAGAGGCAGAAACAGACAGAGAGCTATCTTGCTTGATAGCTTGTCTTCTGGATATGTAAATCATCTGCGGTTCAAAGATGTAACACCGGGGTCAACGGAGATTAGTTAATGGCTGGTGTAATCAAGTCTAAAGGCAACCAAATCTTTACTACAGGTGTTCGTCAGGTCAACACAGATACTGGTAGTGGTCTTGTTGGCCAAGCCATGCAGCGTGCTAGTAATCGCATTGCCGATCAAATGTATCGTGATGCTGTTGTTGAGCAACGTGAGTTTGGTCGTCAAGCAGCTTTGACTGCGCCGATACGTGGTGAAGATAACAAATTACAGTTTGTTGATATAACACAGGATATGAGCCGCGTTGCACGGAACGCGGCTCGCCCCATTCTGGAGCGTGACTACGCTAGAGCATTCAAAGTGGATGTTGAAACAGCGTTGATTAAAGCACGCTCAGAATCAAAAACATCTGATGAGTTTATATCAAAGTCCCAGACAATTATCTCTGGGATGCGCGATGCTGTGCCGGATGAGTTTCAGTTTCTTACTGATCGTGTAATTAACGACAGTGCTACTGATGTTCAGAATCAGCATTACAATGCCATGCTGTTGGCAGAATCGCGAGAACAAGAGCGTATTCGTCTTGAGAATCTACAGATTCAATATGCAGATCAGGTCGATACTGTAAGGGCATTGGTGCAAAACAACCAATATGGCAGTGCTGGTGCTATGCGTGAAGCTATCCTTGCTGATATGCGTGAAACTGGTACTGAAGATGGGCTTACAGATCAATTTATTAAGACGATTACAGACCAAGTCGATCAAGCCTACTACGGTGAGATTGCATATCGTGAAACAGATCGACTGCTCAATCTTGGTGATGAAGATGGTGTGTTTGCTTTGAGGCGAGCTTTTCTCACAGGTAATGCAAACGATTCTATTCCAACGATGGCTGTGCCTTCATCAGAACTTGGCGATGATGGCAAACTACGTATTGAAATGTCACCGAAACTAATCGATCAAGATCAACTTGATAGCATTGGTAGCGTTGCTAGTCGGCGTGTGATTGCAAATCAAATCAGTGTTTTACATGGCGCATGGAGTTCAAAGTTAGCAGAACGGGCTGAAGCCGCTGCTGTTGCAAATCTTATGAACGAAGTAGCTGATGGCAACTCAAATGTAACAGGTGATAAAGCAGCAAAGAGACTTGATGCAGGTTTTGCAGCGGCTGGTGTCCGTACAGATGTGACGGGATGGGCGCTCGATGAAACTGTTTCGAAAATTATGAATAACAATCAACTGCTGTCTGTGATGGTAAATGGAAACATATTGCCCAAGTCATTTGCAGCTACTCTCGATGGAGTAGCAAGTGGCGATATACAGGTTACAGAAGAAGGTCTCAAAAATCTGCTTACACTTTACAACTTGTCCACCAAAGGTATTGGTGAAGCTGGTCCTGTCCACCGGCCCAAAGGCATGACAGATGAAACATTTATGTTCTTTGAAGCTGTGCATGGTTATGCAAATACATTCGGAGCAGATCGTGTTGCAGATGGTGTGAACTTCTTGAATATGGGATCTGGTCGTCTAAAGGAACTAGAATCAAAAATTCAAATACAATTTAAACAACCTAATCAATCTGCTGAATCAATTATCTCTCAGTTTATGATTGAAAATTCTGATGATTTTGATGGTACGTTTTTCAGTCAGCCATTGACTCCCGGCTCTATACGAAAACTTATGCCTGTTGCAATTCGTGCTTTTGGTTCTTTGCCAAAAGATCAAGCTGTTAAGGTTGTTGCTGATGCTTATCAAGCAATTTATGGAGAAACCAAACTGATTCGTTCACCAGATGGTTACGAATACAAACGACATGAATTTGCGCCAGAAACATTTTATGGCAGTCGTGGTGGCACCTATAATGTTTTCCTAAATAGGGCTAATGACATACTTGCAGCTAACACTGGCAATGTGACTGATGTGATCGGTGAGACACATTTCTTGTGGCCTAGTAATCAATCAACAAATCGTAAAATTGTTTGGACTGTTGTTGATGCAGATGGCAACTATGTCCGACGTAATGGCTCTAGTATGCCACTTACTATCAACACCGATCAGATTAACAAGTCTTCACAAATGCAATCTGCATTCAAAACGAATCTTGAAGCAAAGATTGCAAGAGCACGCAATGTTAGAAGCGCTGTCATAGAACAAGTTGAAGAATCTATAACTGGTACAGGAACTCAGGCTGAAGATTATCTAACACGCAGGGGCATTGTGAATTAAATGATTGCTGGTGTTGAAAGTTCTTATGTTCTTCCACGAGATATTGGTGCTGTAGAAAGTAAGCCGTCAGATGGTGTGAGCTTTGGCGAAGCATTCCGTGCAACCTTTGCATATAACTACAGGCCGCTGCTTGATGCTGCGGCAGAGCAAGTAGAGTTTGGTGCTCGTACCTATGATCCTATGTTTGATCCGTTTACACAGGAACGCATCGCTGGATATGAAGATGAATTAAATGAACTAGCTCTTGCTAAAGATGAAGAACATTTTAAAGCCATTACATCAAACATTGATCGACGCAGGGCTGAGAAGCAAACACTAGCAGAAGCTGGGATTTGGTCTGGCGGCATGTGGGTTGCTGCTTTGATCGACCCTATGAACATTGCGTTTGCAGTCCCTGTCTGGGGGCAGCTTGGTTTGATGGCCAAGGGTGGCATGACAGTAAGACAGGCTGCTGCTGCATCAGCACGGGGCGGCTTTGTTACTGGTCTTGTATCTGAAAGTATACGCGCTCCTTTTGATAGAACAAACACTGCGACAGAAACTGGAATGAACATTGCCTCAATGACGGCAGTTAGTTCGATTCTTGGTTCTGTTCCTGCTATGGCTCGTGGTGGCTACAATGCAGTGCGTAAAGGCGCTTCGATGCGCGATGAAATATTCCAAGGCAAAGGCACACTGCCTGAGTCGTTTGGTGGGCGTACTATTAGCTATGCTTCAAATGAGACTGCACCGCCGTCAGTCAGTCCAGCAAGACAGTCACAACTCAAAACGCTTGATGATGAAATTGCTAGAATACAAAAACTGCTCGATGAACCAGAAGCACTTGCAGCAGCATTATCTGAAGCTCCGATTGAAGGGGCATCAAATATTCCATTAGATCAGTTACGCAAACAACTTGGTCAAGAACTAGATAAACTCAAAAAACAGCGCGTTACACAAAACAAACAGGCTCAGAAAGAAGCTGGTGGTAGTGATACTCCCGGCGTTTCTATCAAAGGCAAGAAAGTAACTATCGATGAAAAAGCTCTTAGTGAAGAGTTCGATAAACGGCCTTGGGTAAAACCAGAAGTTGAGGGTGCGCGTCCGTTTAAAGAATCTGATTTTCTTACGCCACAAGAATGGTCTGATTTCCAAATCATCCGAGCCGTTGTTCGCGATGAAATCAAAATGCCAAAGGGTCGGCCAACCAAATCAGCGAGAGTTGCTTACATCAATAATACTAATAAGATTGCATATGATCGCATGGCACAGGGCAGTGACTTGGTTGAAACACCATTTACTAGCTCTTTTGCTTTTAGGATTCTCACAACACCCGGCAAGCGGATTATGCGTGATGGCACCCCGCTAATGAAGCGTGCATATCACTTGCTTGCTGGTGTCGATCAATTTCGCAGCCTCAATGTAGAAACAGGCAGGACACAACATCAATCAGTGGCTCGTCGTGCAAAGACACATGTTGCTCGATCTATAACAACAATCAATGAAATGAAGCAGCTTTGGTCGAAAGATCAACTTGGTCGTGGTTTGAGCACTGAAGTGTTGGGATATAACACAGATGATCTTGTTGCACGGTCTCAACAAAAACAAACATTCGATACATGGTTTAGTGGAATTGTAGATTCAAAGCTCATGCACTCTGCTGGGCGGCTTGATCTGACTGATCTATCTCCAGAAAACCAGCAAGCTGTAAAAGTGCTTGATAGATTTTTCAAAGACTATCAGATGGACCTGCAAGATTTGAACATGCTCTATGACGGAGCATGGTTCAAACAGCGTGTCGTTGATATGAATGAAAAAATTGCTGCGATTCGTGATGAAAACGCATCGAAAGGTGTTGCTCCAACAGAAAAGCAAGCGGCAGCACTTGAAAGCATGCAAAAGCAAGTCGAGTTCTTTGAGGAGTTAATCGAAGCTCGATTTGCAGAACGGTATCAGTTCCCGATCTACTATGACAAAGCCAAGATTTTAAGCAGTGAGTCAGAAAGACAGCGTCTTGAGCAAATCTTTGCTGATTGGATCAGAAATCATCCAATCAAGAAAATGTATAATGCAGAAACACAGCGGTTTGAGACTGTCCGCAGCACAAAAACACCAGAAGAAATCGCTAAAGATGCTGTTGCCGCAATCTTAGAAGAAGGTGAGCCTATCACAATCATGGATGTTGCTGCTGGTGCGCCGAAGGGTAAGCACTTGCGTCATCGTATGATTGATATTCCAGAGCATTTGATCTCTGATTTTATAATCAAAGACCCGCGTGTATTGCATAGCTATGCGCAACGTGTTGGCAAGCGGATGGAGTTCGTTCGTAACTTTGGCAATCGCAGTATCGAAGAAATCTTGGATGAATTTGAAGTCGATATGCGTACTGCCGGATATTCTGAAAAGAAAATCCAAGGTTTGCGGCAAGATTTCTTGTTTGATTATGAGCGTACAATGGGTGAATACGTCAAAAGCCCAGATAGATTCGATGCTCAGTTTGGCAAGGCTCTCAAAGAGATTGCTGGCATGTCATACCTTGATGCAGCATCGATTGCGTCAGTAACTGATGTTGGCAATATCTTGATGGAGCGTGGTCCCGGCAATCTGTTCCTTGCTCATCGTTCTGAACTTGATAAAGCTCTGATGCAAAAAGCAAAGAATGTTGTTCGTCTTTCTGGTGAGGCAAACGAACTTGCATTAGGTGGCTTCCAGCAAAGATTCATTGCTGACAACATCGAGGGTATCAATCCTAATCTGCAAGAACGTATTTTTAATCCGATCACACGTGCATATTACAATATCCCAGTGCTTGGTAATGGCCTCGGTACGTTGACGTACTGGTTCAAAATGATAGATGGCGTGCATCGTTCCGGTCATTACATGGATGTCTTGATTAAAATGGCCAACAACACAGCTTCAAAGGCTGATGTACAGTATATGGCTCGTATGGGTTTGAATGAAGACGATGCACGTATCATTGCATCATATCCTCACGAAAAGGGTGATCGTTACATCTTTGCCAATGTAGATGCTTGGCCGAAATCAACAAAAGCAGAACGAGAGATTCTTCTAAAATGGAATACAGCTATGAATGCTGGTATTGGCAACACCATTCTACACGCCACTTCATATGATAAGCCTCGTGTGATGGATGGCGTTGTATATGTTCGTCATCGTCCGTGGATGAACAAGATTGGTCTTGAGGTGGACACGCGGGCGTCATCAGCATCTATTAAGGTTGCCCGCTTGGAAAGCCAAGCAATGACTATGCCGTTTCAATTCTTCAACTTTATGCTTGGTGCTACTAATCGAATTACTGCTGGTATGTTTGATCCTATGAAGCGTCACCGTCTTGTTGGCGGCATTGCTTTAATCGGGCTGGGCTATAGTGTTCTCCATCTCAAACAACTTGGTAATCCGTGGTGGTTTGAAAAGCGCAGTAATACAGAAATCCTCCAGCGCAGCATCGATCAATCTGGCCTCATGGGCGTGTATGGTGAGCTTGCATATATAGCGACACATGTTGCAATCGGCACAGGCGTAATGACAGCCGATGAAGCTCTTCTCAAACCTAAATACAATCCGAGTATAGGTGATGTAATTACTGAACCTTTGGGTGCAGCGCCGGGTATGTTGTTTGCTTGGTATCAGGCTGCTGAGCAATTCTTTAATGGAGAAGAAACAGAGGCCGCAAAGCAGTTCGGTTACAATTCGCCGACATCTCCATTGATTTCATTCCTGCTTGATTGGTTTGAATAATGTGCGTGGATAGCAGATGCGCTGCATGATAGGAGAAAACTATGACGATTAGCCTTTCAGATAATGATCCGCGTATTAGTTACAGCGTTTCTCAAGGTGTAACGCAAACTACGTTTACTGTTCCGTTTGAGTTCTTCGATCTCGATGATCTCAACGTGTATGTTGATGGCACCCAGAAAACAAAGACTACGCACTATACTCTTGCTAGTGGCGGTAGTGGCTCTACTGGCTCTATCACTATGTCTGTTACTGGTGCCACTGGTGGTAGCACGGTGGTTATCACGAGGGACATTGATCACGAACGCACGACAGATTTCCAAACATCTGGTCCATTCAATATCGCATCCCTCAACACAGAGTTGGATCGCTTTACTGCTATCGCTGCTGATCTTCAAGATGGTATTGATCGCTCTCTCCGTCTTACTGATTTTGATGCAGCAGCAAGTCTAGTTCTACCAGATGTCAACACCCGTAAAGGTAAGACATTGGCATTCAACGCATCCTCCGGTGCGGTTGAATCTGGCCCTAGCATTTCTGATGTGCAGACTGTTTCTGCTGCTGCGGCTGATATTGCAACGCTTGCCGATATTGAAGATGGCACTGATGCAACAAATGCAATTCAAACTGTTGCTGGTGTTCAAGCAAATGTAACGACAGTAGCTGGCATTGCATCCAACGTGACTACAGTGGCTGGCATCTCATCTAATGTTTCTACTGTGGCTGGTAACAACAGCAATATTAGCACTGTAGCTGGTAATAATACGAATATCAGCACCGTAGCTGGTATTAGCTCCAATGTTACGACAGTTGCTGGCATTGCTTCTGATGTCTCAGCAGTGGCTGCTGATGCCACAGACATTGGTGCAGTCGCCGGTAAAGCGACAGAGATTGGTCGACTCGGCACAACAGCCGCTGTTGCCGATCTCGCACTTCTTGGTACATCGGATGCTGTATCCGACATGAATACTCTTGCTGCTATAAGCAGTAATATATCAACTGCCGCAGGCATCTCTTCCAATATAACAACAGTTGCTGGTATCGCTTCTAATATTACGGCGGTTGCTGGTGATGCGACAGACATCGGGGCCGTTGCTGCAAAAGCAACAGAGATCGGACGTCTTGGAACGACTGCTGCTGTTGCTGATTTAGCAATCCTCGGCACAAGCGATGCTGTGTCAGACATGAACACGCTTGCTGCAATTAGTTCGAACATATCAACTGCCGCTGGCATAAGCTCAAACATTACTACTGTAGCTGGTATATCTAGCAATGTGACTGCGGCTGCTGGCAAAGCAACTGAGATTGGTAGGCTTGGCACTGCGGCGGCTGTCGCTGATCTTGCAATTCTTGGAACCACCGATGCTGTAGCAGACATGAATACGTTGGCTGCTATCTCATCTGATATTACTAGTCTGGCTGGTGCGCTCGAAAAGACTTATACCGTGACCGTGACCAACCCCGGCAGCGGAAATGTGTTTGTCCTCGATGGCAGCAACAATCCGACTATTTCAATGTTTCGGGGTAACACCTACATCTTCGATCAATCTGATAGCAGCAACGCTGGACACCCCATCGCATTCAAAGATAGCGGCGGTAGCGCATATACAACTGGTGTGACGAGCACGGGAACACCCGGTAATGCAGGTGCAAAAACAACTATTGAAGTAGCCTCTGATGCACCAAGTTCGTTACGATATTATTGTACTGTTCATGGCAATGCGATGGGCAATACGATTACAGTTACAGACAGTAACATTTCGCTTGTTGCAACGAATATTACGAATGTAAATCTCACTGGTGGATCGATTACAAATGTAAACTCTGTTGCCGGTGCAATATCAAATGTAAATACCGTCGCAACAAACCTGTCTTCAATAAATGATTTTGCTGACAAGTATCGTATTGGCGCTTCAGACCCCACCAGCAATAACGATGAAGGCGATCTGTTCTACAATACGACATCTAACACACTGAAGGTATATACAGGGTCTGCGTTTGAAGCTGGTGTCACAGCAGGGTCAGGTTTTGCTGCTCTCACTGGTGCATCTTTTACAGGTGCTGTTGATGTAGATAACACATTAACTGCAAATACGATTGCGCTAGATAATGGATCAAATGATTGGTCTGTTACAGTGACTAGTAATAACCTCATCTTCAGCTATGCCGGAACGGCTAAGATGAAGCTAGATAGTTCTGGCAATCTCACTGTTACTGGCGATGTAATTTCTGAGGGAACTATCTAATGGCATTCAAAGTAGGATCAACTACTGTTGTTGATGACAATGGTAAGGTAGCTGCGGCGCAGCTTGATATCACAAATGCTACAGCAGAAACATCTATTGCTGGTGCTGATGAAGTATTGGTGTTTGATTCATCTGCTGGTGCAATTCGTAAAGCAACCATAACTAACTCCGCTCTTGTGGGGCCAACTGGCCCGACGGGACCGACAGGCCCAGCCGGAAATAATGGTTCAACTGGCCCAACCGGGCCGACCGGGCCAACTGGACCGGCTGGTCCGGCTGGCAATAACGGGTCAAATGGGCCAACAGGACCAACTGGGCCAACTGGGCCTACTGGACCGACGGGGCCACAAGGTAATCAAGGTAATCAAGGCAATCAGGGTAACAGCGGCCCGACCGGACCAACAGGTCCAACTGGACCGGGTGGTCCTGTGCCAAACGGCATCAATAATCCCGGTGCATTTATTTTTGCCCGGTATTACCCCGGCGGTGGTTCTGTCGGAAATGGTTCTACATTCAATCCCGGTGGCGGGACTTTGCAGCCTGCAAATCTTGTCGGCAACACCGTCAGTCACAGTGGCAGTTTTGGTGGTGGTACTTGGCGAAATATGGGGCGTACAACTCAACAGTATCAGTATAATACTTCAGTTTACTACAGGATAAGTTAAATGGCTGAGACAGATACAAATGCTTGGGGCATCACATATAGTGGTGTAAGAAATCCCGTATGGGCGCACCCTAATAAAAGTATGATTAGTTGCGAGGTAAACTGGGATCATGTTCCAGATGAAACTTGGTCGCCTTGTGTAGTTGTTGGCAGTGGTGATCGAAATTATATCCACGAAATATTCAATAAATGTATAGCTGGAGACTATGGAACTATTGGTGATCTTGTTACGCCAGAAAATCTACCTGTGGCATTTACAACTGACCAAGGTGAGCAAATACAGCCAGCAAAAGATTTTTTGATCCGCATAGAACGGGACAAGCTATTGACTGAAACAGATTACATTATGCTGCAAGATAACTTTTCTGCGCTAACAAGTGAGAAACAAACAGAATGGACAAACTATCGAGCAGCCCTGCGTGCATTGCCAAACGATTCTAAATACGATTCGCTTGAAGCTGTTTGGAGTTGGGATACAAACACTTACGAACCCAGCATATCTATTACATGGCCAACAAAGCCATCTTGATAAATGGTTCGCCCTAATTGGCAAATGTGGTCTGGCGCATTGTCTGATGAACAATGTGATCGAATCATTGATACTTGTGAAAAATATCCGTTAGAACAAGCTGCTACCTTTTCTGGAGATACAGGTGATTTACGTCGATCTAAAGTACGATGGCCTGAGGATCAAGAGATAGGTGCGCTGCTGTGGGGTTACACACAGAAAGCAAATGAGGTTTTTGGGATAAATGTTGAGCCATATGCAAGCATCCAGTTTACGGAATATCTTGGCTCAGAGAGCGGTCACTATGACAATCATCATGATATCGATTGGAACAGATCGGATGGCCGAGACAGAAAGCTGAGCATCACTGTTCAACTTACATGCCCTACAAAATACACAGGTGGAGAGTTTCGTTTTACTGAAGTAGAGAATCCACCGCTCGATGCTCTCAAGAAAAGAGGAAGTGTATTGGTTTTCCCATCTTATCTTGTTCATGCAGTCACACCTGTTACAGATGGAACGCGAACTAGTGTAGTTGCATGGTTTGAAGGGCCAGTTTGGAAATGAGTTATGGTGAGATTCTTACAGTAGATAGTTTACTGTCACCCGAAGAATGCAAAGAAGCAATCACACACATTGATAATCTGATAGCGGGTGGATACAAAATAGAGGTCAATGATTCTGGTTGGCGCAAAGACGAATGTATTCATACGTCTGTTACCGACGTCAATGGATTTACAACTGCGCATAAGTTTTTTGAAAGATTTCAAAACGCAGTTTTGCCCGAGTATGTTAATCGCTTTCCGATTTTGAAATGGAAAAATATTGGTTTACTGGGATGCAAGGCGCAGAAAACCTTGCCGGGTGGTGGGTTCCACGATTGGCATTACGAAGGAATGAACGGACAAAACTCTGATCGAGTGCTGGTATGGACTGTGTATCTCAATGATGATTTTGAAGGTGGTGAGACAGAGTTTATATATCAAAATATGCGAATCCAGCCTGTAGCTGGTAGGTGTTGTATTTTTCCCCCCGGCTTTTTGCATACACATAGAGGCAACCCGCCGATGAACGGAACGAAATATATCCTCACGGGATGGGGAACTGATCTCGATCCATATGCTCATTTGCGTGGTTAATAAAATGGATGATCCATGTTTTTTTATTATTTGTTTATGTAGGTGTCGGTGAGGATAAACGTCTCACTAGTAATGATATGTATTTTCGCAGTGTTGATGACTGCGTGTACTTTGCACAAAGATTGCACAAACAGGGACAGAACATCACTGCTTATTGTCTGCCGAGGTTGGTAGATAAAAATGTGAGGATTTACTAATGCTTGCGGAACTTGCAGCAGCTAATGCCGCCTTTGCTGTTATCAAGCAGGCAGTTAGAAATGGCAAAGAGATAGCTGCTGCTGGCAGTGCTATTGCTGAGTTTGTAGGTGCAAAAGAAAAGCTACAATCTAAAGCTGCAAAAAAAGGCAATGGGTCTGATCTTGAAGAGTTTATGGCTCTCGAACAGATTCGTGAAAAAGAAGAAGAACTCAAACAAATGATGATTATCCTTGGCCGTCCCGGTCTTTGGAATGATTGGCAGCGTTTCCAAGCAAAAGCCAGAGTGGCTAGACGCGAGGCAGAGATTGCCTCCGCTCGTCGGCGTAAAAAGATTGTCGAATGGACAATCATTTCTGTTTTCTTGTTGTGTTGCTTGGCTGTTATTGGTGCTTTGGTTATGTTGATACTGCACCATCAAGGGAGACTGTGATGGAAGTGACTATGGAGCGTTTTCTTGCTTGGAAAATACTGCCGCGTGTGATGATGTTTGTAATGACATTTATGTATATACGCGTGATTGAATGGTTTATTTCGTTGCCGCCTGATGCGATGACTTCACAGGCTACAGCATTAACAGCTACGGTCACTGGCGCAATGACAGGGGCGTTTGCCGTCTGGCTAGGAAGCGAAAAATGATACAGGCATTGATACCGATTGTTGGAGAGTTAGCTGGTGGGTGGCTAAAAGGTAAGGCAGCGGAGAAGGCAGCACAGAGTCAGGTCAAGGTTGCACGAGCCGAAGCCGAGGCCGAGGTGATGCGTGTTGCAGCTACGCATGAAGCGGGGTGGGAGCGTGTCATGGCTGAAGCCAGCAAAGATAGCTGGAAGGACGAGGCATGGACTATATTATTTATAGTGATCATTGCGATGTGTTTCATACCGCCGTTGCAGCCATTTGTGGAGCGTGG
>VTLG01000978.1_pt1 | contig 22756 bp, 34 predicted proteins | sample 4694571 | NCBI WGS metagenome assembly VTLG01 (sample SAMN12604809, study PRJNA352737) | marine metagenome | biome: ENVO:00000447; feature: ENVO:00000209|ENVO:00000569|ENVO:01000036; material: ENVO:00002151; isolation source: viral sequences binned using virsorter ...
ATTAATTGATAAATCATAAAGGGGATCTTTTAAAACCCCCTGTATGCTTATTTATTTGGGAAAAAAAGTGGACTAAGTTGCCTTAAAATCCAAATGTTAAGTCTTTTTCTAGGTTTGTAACTTTTAATAAGTTTTCTATTAAACTCTGGAGTATCTTCAATGACACAAGTAAACATTATGATCTTCTCTCATATTCTAAATTTCTTGCTCTTTCCCACAAAAAAACAAATCTCTTTAAATACTTTGTTTGTTGTTCTGTAAGTGTTTCACCCCATAAAGCCTCATCTGCTGATATTTTTTCAACATTTTGATTTTCTTCTCTATCTAACCATCTATTGTAGATATCAACTAATTTAGTTATATAATCCATTATGCAACCTCCTTCTCTATTTTCTAAAAATTTCTTTTATAAAATAAAGCGTAAATCCAATCATACCTATATGCACAAAGACTGTTATTATATCATTAATCATAATTTTTACTCCTTAAATATATTTCTAAAACATACCAAAATATGCAAAAATTGACAATTAATATCATTCGAAAAAAGCATTGATTTATTTAGCTTTTATTGATCTAAATTTATCTATAAGCAATTTTACATCACTTTCGCTAAAATAAACTTGTTTTAACAACTTATCTTTTGGGTGCTGATTCTGTAATTTTTTCAATTGATATTTAAAGGCCCTAAGGTTTTTAAATGGAAATCTAGAAGATACCTCTTTAATGGTGTATAACAACGCTTCTTTCATAATAGTTCCCCTTGTCTTTTGTCTTTTGGACTCCAAACATAATCATACAATTTATAAGTTAAACCATTGTATTTTGATTGTACTTTAGTAATAGAGTCTCTTTTTTCTAATTCCCTTACTGATAAAATCATCTCCTCATCATTTAACAAAACTTTTATTGGCTCATTATTCTTAATTTGTTTCTCAACCACATAATCTCTTAAAGAGATTCTACCATGCCATAATTTTTTCACTCTAAAAATTTTCATGTTATTATATTTCCTAGTTTCATTTCTTGTCTATTTGTTGCATTTGCATCTAACATCAAATCAATTTTAGTAATCACTCTTTCAAGCTCTGCATAACTATTGTCCATTTTTTCTTGTGCTTTTTCTAAATCGTTTTTTAGTTCTATAACACTTTCGTTTGTTCTTGCCCTAGCTTTACGATCCTCAATAGACATTTTTAACTCATTAAATTTTAATTGAATAAATGTTTGATCAATTAACTCATCAATAAGCCTCTCAGTTCGATCTCTTTCTCTTTTTGCAGCACGATATTCTTTTATTGCAATCATTTTTGCGTCAGCAATTTGATCTGGCTTAAAACTTTCCATTTGCTTTAATCATTCTCCTTACATTATCTAATGTTATACATTTAACTTCACAATTAAATTGTTTATCATGCTCTGCTTGAACATGGTGTGTCCTGCATAATGCAGCTAAATTTTCTGGATAATCCTTAAATTTTGAACCACCCATCCCACGAGGGGATAGGTGATGAATATCCTCTGCTTGATTACAACACACAAAACAACTTATATCATCTGTGCTTTTTATGTTGTAGAAATCCATAAACACTTTTAGGTGTTTTTGCATATACCTCCTTAACTTTCACATCTTTAATCTTCACTAATGGGAAGGGATATCGATCTAAATCCCAATAATTTTTGAAATTATTTTTATCAAATAAATGCTTTAAAATGTGATCAATATCTATTCTTTTCTTTGACATTAAAAAGGTATGTCCTCTGGCACAGAATCTTTTAAAGACTTTAATTCTTGATTATCCTCTTGTTTTTTAGGCTTCCAAGAGTTCAGCTCTGCATACAATTTACCTGACTTACTTTTTTTAACATCAATATTTATCCAATCTTCATCTTTATTGGATAATTGATTTTTGTACCATTTAGTGAAATCTTCTTTTTTTATTGATAGTGATAATTTTATAAATTCTTGTTTACCCTCTTTAACTATCAAACCATCAACAAATTGTTTCTCATCAGTCATCAAAATTTACCTCCTTAGGTTTATTTTCTGGTTTTCTTTGATCTAATTTATCAAGCTCATCTTGTTCGCCTGTGGCTATTTGAAATAATGATCTCATAAATTGTTTTAATGTGTAGCTTTGAGCAATACCTAAAGCTGTTGCAGCAGAATATGGAACTGCTATATGTTTTTGAATACCATGACTCCAGGTGTCGCCATCTTTGTGGCACAAAATAAAATCATAAGTAACCATTAAAGTTTTCTTATCATCGCTTAATGCACATTTTTTTTCATGTTGCACTATTATTAGTCCATGTTTTGCACAAGTTGGATGCACTTGTTCTAAAAATCCATCGATACTTGTATAATCAAAATCTTGAAATTTATTTTTTTTATCCTTTTTTAAAGGACTTTTAATATCCAACATCACATTATTTATAGCTAATGCAATGCTTTTGGGTATAGCTTCTATTTCCATTTTTACTCCTTTATTATTTTTAATAGGCTTTTGTCTTGGTCAAATGCTTTACGCAATGTTTTAAAATATTCAAAAGCATAATCTAATTTTTCCAGACTATATTCCTTAATTTCAAAATCATCACTTTCCTTACCAAATCTAGCAACAATAAATTTATTAATTTTAAAATCATATTTTTCTTCAATCATCTGCTTATAAGCAGATCCTTGAATTACATAATCTGAGTAAATTGATTTGCTTGTTTTAAAATCAACAATTATATAATCGTTGTTTTTTTTTATTAATAAATCAGCTGTTCCACCATATTGAAACAATCTTGATGCAAAAGATTGCTCACAAAATATAACTTCACAGTCTTTGCTATATTCATTCCACCATTCTAAAAATTTATAAAAGCATTTTAAAACTGTCTCATCACGAGGTAACTCATAATCAATTCCTTCAATATGTTGTTGTGCCAACTCATGCACATTTGTGCCAATTTCAGCAGCTTTATTAAGTTCTTGATGATAAGATTTACCTTCTAATCCTAGCTTGTTTGACCAGACTATTAGCCCTGTGCTATTTTTAAACCTATTTAGAATGGTCGTAACTGATGGTACAACTTTTTTATTTATTTTATAAATTACTTTAGCCATAGTTAACTATGGCAAACATCCAGCTTCACGCAGGGAATATTTAATGTTAAAAAATACCGAATATTTGCCATATTTGAAAAAATAGTTGTAAAAAAACACAAAAGCAATATTTAATTGCAAATTTTATCAAGATATCTACAAATACAATTATTGAAAAAAAATTTTATACTACTATTGTTGCTGTTAAAAGATTACGAAAAATATGTGCAAATTTGCATTGAAAATAAATGTACATGGCAAAATTTTGAGTCTGATATATGGGTAAAATTATTGAAAAACAATGGTTTTAGAGATCCTTTGCCAAAAATGTCGAGAGTCATTGAAATCTCACACAAATTTAAAAGACATAGAATTAAAAATTTTACAATTCATTCAGAACTTCCAAATCAAGAACAAATTATCGCCAAGTTATATAGAGATACAGCAAGCTGTAGGCATAAAAAGCATGAAGAGTTTAAGCAAATTCTTGAAAAATTTAAAAGAAAAACTATACATAGATTTTATCCCAGCAAAACCAAGAGGTATAAAAATATTGCGAAAAGATTGGCAAAATGACTGAAAAGATTAGATTACCCTATTTAGATTTCTATTATCAAGATTTTTTGACTGGAACTGCACATTTTACTCATCAACAAAAAGGCATATATATAACATTGATTTGCCACGCTGGTGTTAGAAATGGTGAGGGATTACCTAATGACTATGAAAAGTTATGTACAATTGTTAATGTTTACAATAAGAGTGAAGATCAAATGCACTCTTTAAAAACAGATTTGAACACTGTCTTAAAAGAAAAATTTGTTATTATTGATAATAAGTGGCACAATCCTAGACAACTTGAAGACTATAAAAAAACTGTTGAAAAAATTAATCATAGAGCTGAAGCTGGTAGAAAAGGTGGTTTAGCAAAAGCGAAGCAAACCCTTAGCAAAGTATCTGTATCTGATTCTGTATCTGTATCTTTTAATAATATATGGGATGCTCTATTAGTAAAAAGAGGCAGCAAAAAAAAGGCTTTAGAAAAATTTAAAGTTATACCCACATCAATTAACCAGGATTCAATAATTGACAAATATAATGAACTTTGTCGTAACACAGAAAATCAAATATTTATTCCACATTTTAGCACTTGGCTATCGCAAGAACGATACAATGATGAAGAGGTTTTTAATTTAGATAATTTTAAAAAGAAACATAATATTGTAGCAAATTTTGTTGAGGAAAAAGACAATTTATTATTTTTTAGGTCAAAAGAAAGTTTTGGAATGGTGGACTGGGTTTACAAAAAGGATGGGACATTGATTAAAGACAATGGCAAAAAATAAGAAAAAAAAAAGACAGAAAAAAAAAGCAAAACAAATATCAAAAGCTCAAGAAATAGATTATGGTGGTCAAAATTTAATTAGAGAAAATGGTAAAATTTATAGATTGCCAGATTATGCAGAGATGGCTATTGGCCATAAACACATTTATAAAAAAATTAATTCAGTCCATGAAAGCTATTATGCAAGAAAGCAACTTGATCCTAAAGATGAAAAAAAAAATGTGACCAGGTTTGCAGCTGGACAAAAGTTAGAATTTTTAGCCTCTATTTCAAAAAAAAACAAATCTTGCACCATGAATTTTAGTACACTTGCTGGGATACCTTATGGCTCTGAGTTGTTTAATATTTTTAAAATTGATTATGAGCAAGAGTTTAATGATGCAATGAAAGCAACATTAGGACATCAATCTTTAGTTTGGGATGTAATAATTGATAATAAACCAGCAAGACACAAAAGGATGAATGATTACAGAGAGGCATTAGATTTATTGATAAATTTTTGGAAAATGTAATGTTCCCCTTTGTTCCCCTTAAAAATTTGTAATAGATAATGTAATGTTATTTATAAGATCGACTGGTCGGTCTAAATTCAAGGCAAATATTATGATTCAAGGGGAAGAGAAACTCTTGATCCATGTCATTGTAAGAGCAATGTGCGATAGCGTTGGTCTTATTTACCCAAGCACAGATATATCAGAATGGAAAATTATTAAAGAAGCTAGTGAATGGTTGGAATCAGAGTATTATAAAATTTATTGCTACTATTTGGGACTAAGTCCTGGTTATATGAAAAAATTACATGAAAAAATTAAAAACAAAGAAAAGCATCTTACCGAAAGAGTTTACTCAGCACTCTACTTTCGGATTAGAAGACTCAGAGTTAATAACGACCATTTTTATAGCTAATGAAGCAGATAAACCAATAGTTTTAATTAGATTTTCTAATTTTGATGATATTAATCAAGCTCAAGATTTTGTATCTGTGTTTAAAAATTTTAAAAATTTTAGTGAAATAAACACAGAATCTACTACTATTCATTAATGAAAGTTGAATTATGGCCCATTGAAAAACCTGTGCCATACATTCGCAATGCAAGAAAAATATCTGATGCTGCTGTTAACAAAGTGGCAGGCTCAATAAAAGAATTTGGTTGGAGACAGCCAATAGTTCTTGATAAAAATGGTGTAATAATTGTTGGTCATACTAGATTTAAGGCAGCACAAAAGCTAGGACTTAAAGAAGTACCAATACATATTGCTGATAAATTAAACGACTCCCAAGTTAAGGCTTACAGATTAGCCGATAATCGGACTGGTCAAGAAACTAAATGGGATGATGAGCTATTAAGTCTTGAGTTAAAAGAATTATCTGATCTTAACCTGGATTTAGACATAATTGGTTTTGATGACAAAGAGGTCAATGAATTATTAAATCAATGGGCCGAACCAAATAAAGGCAACATTGATGATGATGAGATACCTGAAAATATTGAGACCAGAGCTAAATTTGGTGATATATGGAGCTTAGGCAAACATAAATTATTATGTGGTGATGCAACAAATGTAAATGATTATCAATTAATTTTTAATGATAATTATGCAGATATGGTCTTTACAGATCCTCCATATAATGTCAATTATAGTGGTCGAGGCAAAAACAATTTAGGCAATATCCAAAATGATAATATGTCTAATGACAAATTTATTAATTTTTTAGAGGACTCATTTGAATTAATTTCCAAATATTTGAAGCCTTTAGCTGCATTATACATTTGTCATGGAGACAGTAAATCAGATGCAAAAATAGCATTTGAAGTCGTTTTTAAAAAATTTTTTAAAAAATCATCAACACTCATTTGGGTTAAGCAATCTGCTGGCATGGGCTGGCAAGATTATAGAGTTCAACATGAACCCATACTTTATGGTTGGAAAGATGGACAAGGTAAACACGCATTTTTTGGTGGCAGAACTAAGTCAACTATTTGGAATATTAATAGAGATAGCCAGGTCAAATATAAACATCCAACACAAAAACCTCTAGCATTAATAGAAGAGGCACTTAAAAACAGTTCAAAAGAAGAGGATATTATATTAGATCCCTTTGGAGGAAGTGGCAGCACATTATTAGCTTGTGAGAAGTTAAATAGAAAGGCAATGACAATAGAATTAGATCCTAAATTTTGTGATGTAATATTACAAAGGTGGGAAGATTATACTAGCAAGAAAGCATTTAAAGAAAATGGAAGATAAAAAATTAGGCAGACCAAGTAAATATAGCACAACAATTGTTAAAAATATTTTAAATAGATTGGCAAGAGGCGAAGCTATTAGAAATGTGGTCAAAGATGAAGGCATAGATTGGGAGACCTGGAGACAATGGTTAATTAAGAAACCAGGACTTGCTAATGAATATGCCAGAGCAAAACAAGATGGTGTTGAATGGTCAATGTCTGACTTGGAAACTTTTGCTATGCAGACAGTTAAAAGAGCAAGAGAGAAACAAGCTGACATGAATGAAGTCAAAGCTGTTGACACATTAATTAAACATAAACAATGGAAGGCACAGAAGTTATATCCTAGAGTCTATGGCGATAGACATCAACTAGAGGTAGGCAATGCAGATGGGAAGCCTTTCGAGATAGCATGGGAAAAATAAATGGACAAATTATATTACCTTAAAGACAAATGGAATAACCTTAACAAGAAGGGAAAGACATTAACAGTTGTTGTAGGGGTTATTTTATTAGTTGTTATAATCCAGAATATATAGTGAAATTATCTATATATTGCTATAAATGTGTCGTAATGATAGAGGAAATAGCGTTAAAAATTATTAGGCTTGGTAGGAAAAGTATTGAGTTTATTAATAAAAAAACTTGTTAGCTCTTTTCTCGCACAGAACCTCTCGCAAGGCACTATATATAGATATGGTTTTTGCGTTCTTATAATGGATATTATGCAACAATTTTAGCCATTGAAAAATATAGGGTTTTCAAGGTTTTTTTTTTGCTTTTGTTCGCTTTTGTTCGCATACTATATGTGGTGGTCACCCCCCAAGCTGCACTTTGCATTGCAAAGGAAGTGATTTCAACACAGAACAAAATTCCTTGAAGCCATTTATTATGATAAATTTTACAAAAGACAAAAAAGACATTCCAGAAGGCAAATTACATAGCGAATTAGCCATTTTAAGTTGGGATAAAAAACAAGAAATGCAAAAAAGAGTCTGTTTATATTGTGATGCTTGGGGAACTTTTGCAATACAACCACAAGACGCTTATAAACAATTTTATTTTTTATGTGGAGACCATTATTCAAGTGAAAAAACAGAAAAAATCAAAGCCAACTCTTGATGTGTTTGCCCTAATGGTCAAACACATGAACGAAAAAACGCCTGTAAAGCCAAATTCAGGAAAAGGTGTTGTAAAAGATAGCACAGTAGCTAGAATACAAGACATTTACAAAGGGGATAAAAAAGAGAATGAATGAAATTAAGAATATTAGACCTCTTTTCTGGTATAGGTGGCTTTAGTCTAGGCTTAGAAGCAACAGGACATTTTGAAACTGCTGCATTTTGTGAGATTGAACCCTATTGTAAAAAGATTTTAAAAAAACATTGGCCTGATGTTCCTATTTTTGACGACATTCACAAATTGAAAGGAACAGATATTGGCACAGTTGACATTATTACAGGAGGATATCCCTGTCAGCCCTTCTCAGTCGCTGGAAAACAAAAAGCTGAGCAAGATCCGAGACACCTCTGGCCAGAGTATTTTAGACTTATCAAAGAACTCCGACCAACTTGGGTTATTGGAGAGAATGTTAGTGGGCATATTAAACTCGGTCTCGACTCCGTACTTGAGGACCTGGCGAGTGAAGGTTACTCCACGAGGACATTTAGTATTTCAGCTTCTAGCATCGGTGCAAACCACAAAAGAGAACGCATCTGGACTGTGGCCAACTCCAACAGTAAACGACAGCAAGAACAATGGTGGCCCATCTCAGTTGAGAGACAGAGAAAAAAAAGGCAAGAACTTGAATGCGAAAGCTGGTGGGAGTCTGAACCCAGAGTGGGTAGAGTGGCTCATGGGATTCCCAAAAGGGTGGACAGACTTAAATCACTCGGAAACGCAGTAGTTCCACACATACCCTATCTCATAGGTCAAGCGATTGTAGAAAGTTATCAATGAAAATAACTATTCCCTACAAGCCTAGACCTTTACAAGAGGAGATTCATAGAAATTTAAAAAGATTTAATGTCCTGGTTTGCCACAGAAGATTTGGAAAATCAGTCCTTACAGTCAATGAGCTTATAAAAAAATGTTTACAAAATAAGCTGCCAAGACCTCGCTATTATTATATTAGTCCAACCTATTCAATGAGCAAACGCATAGCTTGGGATTATTTAAAATATTACACATCTGTTTTGCCAAAGATGGAATATCATGAAACAGAGTTAAGAGCAGATTTACCAAATGGTGGCAGAATACAGTTATTAGGCTGTGAAAGACCACAAACTTTGAAAGGTCTGTATATGGATGGCGTGATCTTAGATGAAGTTGCTCAAATGCCTCCTAAATTATGGACAGAGATAATTAGACCAGCTTTAAGTGACAGAAAAGGTTTTATGATCGCTATAGGCACTCCTCAAGGCCACAATTCATTTTTTGATTTGTACAATCATGGAATCCAAGATGAGACCTGGTATGCAAGAAGTTTTAAGGCTAGCGAAACAAAAGTTGTAGATGCTGAGGAACTTGAGCAAGCAAAAAAACTAATGCCTCCAGAAATTTATGAGGCAGAATATGAGTGCAGTTTTGAGAGTTCTGCAATTGGTTCAATATATTCTCAATCTTTAGCTAAGGCTGATGATGAAGGTAGAGTCACAAAAGTACCCTATGACTCAACTATTAAAGTGGACACATATTGGGATCTAGGTATGAGAGACAAAACTGCAATATGGTTTGTGCAACAAAAAGGATCAGCTATCCATTTAATTGATTATTTTGAAGACTCTGGCGAATCTTTAGAATATTACGCATCAATTCTTAATGAGAGAGGATATGTGTATGACACTCATTATCTTCCACACGATGCAAATGTTAGAGAGATAGGGACAGGCAAATCAAGATTAGAAATAGCACAATCGCTTGGATTAGTGACAAGCATCGTGCCTAAAATGTCAATTGAAGATGGTATTAATGCTACAAGAATGACACTAGGCAGATGTTGGTTTGATTATGAAAAAACAAAAGAAGGTTTAGACGCATTAAGACAATATAGGTGGGCAGTCACAGAAAAAGGCGAAACAAAAAACAGACCTTTACACGACTGGACTTCTCATGCAGCAGACTCATTTAGATATGTTTGCATTGGTCTACAAGAAACAAAAAATTGGACAGCAAGAATTAAATATCCAAAATTAGGAATAGTATGAAATTAACAAAAGACAGATTAAAAGCATTAATAGGGCAAGAGATAACAAATTCAATTGGTTTTTATGGTGGAGAGTTATCTAAGCAAAGAAAAAATGCACTTAAATTTTATTTAGGCGAGAAACTTGGTAATGAGGTTGAAGGTCAGTCACAAGTAAGATCACAAGATATATTAGAAGTTGTGGAAAGTATTTTACCTTCAATGATGAGAATTTTCACGCAAGGCGAAAACATTGTGAGCTTTGAGCCTACAGGGCCAGAGGATGTGGCTTATGCAGAACAAGCATCAGACTACATTAATCATATCTTTATGAAAGATAACACAGGCTATTCTATTTTGCACACCATGTTTAAAGATGCCCTAATATCAAAAAATGGTTTTGTTAAATATTATTGGAAAACAGACAAAGAGCAAAAAGAGGAGTCTTATGAAAATTTAACATTATTGCAATATCAAATGATGTTGGCAGATCCTGAAGTTGAGATTGTCAGCGTTGAGAATAAAGAAACAAATTTAGATGAAAACAATGTTGAAATGATGGAGGAAACTTTCAACATAACTGTAAAAAGAATTAAAGATTATGGTCGCATTGTTATAGAAAGCGTACCACCTGAAAGTATGCTTATAAGCAAAACAGCAACTAGTCTTGATGACTGTAATTTTATTGCACAAAGAGTTTTCAAAACAAGATCAGAGCTTATTAGTATGGGTTTTGACTCAAAATTAGTTCAAAAATTACCAGTTGCCGACGAGGAAATCTATAACACAGAGGCAGTTACACGAAGGTCTTATGACGATGAAACTATGCCTCAGGATTATCAAAATATAGATCCATTATTGACAAGAGTAGAAATTGTTGATTGTTATATGAAGTGTGATTTTGATAATGATGGCATTGCTGAACTAAGACACATTGTTGTTGGAGGATCAGGCTACAATGCTCATGAAATATTAGAAAATGAACCAATTGAACAAATACCTTTTGCTACTGTTACTGCTATCCCTATGCCTCATCGTTTCTATGGATTATCAATATACGATCTGATAGGTGATATACAGGAAATTAAAACAACTTTATTAAGGCAAACACTTAATAATGCCTATCTACAAAACAATGCCAGAACTGTAGTTGTAGATGGTCAAGCCAATATTGATGACCTCCTTACATCAAGAGCTGGAGGGATTGTGAGGGTTAAATCACCTGGTGCAGTCTCTCCTATGGCAGCACCTAATTTTATGAGAGAAGGTTTGGCTATGATTGATAAAATTGATGAAGTCAGACAAGGTAGATCAGGTGTTTCAAAAGTTCAGATGGGACTAGATAGTGATGTCATAAACAAATCACACACAACTGCTACAAGTGCAAATGTCATGATGAACGCATCTACACAAAGAATTGAGCTGTATGCTAGAAATTTCAGTGAAGGCATTAAAAGAATGTTTCAAGGAATACTTCAATTAGTTTGCAAATATCAAGATCAATCTAGAATTATAAAATTAAGAAATAGATTTGTTGAAATGAACCCTACAGAGTGGCATGACAAATATAATGCAACTGTTCAAGTAGGTTTAGGCACAGGCTCACAAGATCAAAGATTAGAGGTTTTAGGCAGAGTCTTAGCAGTGCAAGAAAAATTAATTAGTGCTGGAGGTTTAGGAATAGTCGATCCACAAAAAATATACAACACTTTGCAAAAATATTTAGAACACGCTGGATACAAAGACGCAAGTCAGTTTTTTAACAATCCTCAAAATTTACCACCAAGACCACCTAGACCAAGACCACAAGATCCAGCAGTGACTTTAGCACAACAAAATTTACAAAGAGAAGCTGCAAAAGATCAAGCAGAATTACAACTCAAAGTTAGAAAACAACAAGTTGATGAAGCACTACAAGCTCAAAAATTAGACCTTGATCAACAAAAATTAGCGACACAAATATTAGATAAAGCTGAAGGCAAAAACATAGAAAAAGAAAAATTGGCAACAAAAATTATTCAAGAAGGACTTAACTAATGGCATTTACTCCATTTTTACAAGGCACAGCTGCACAAGGAATTATAGACAATTACCTCAACAACTCTGCTGGTGGTTTACCTTCTTTTCCTCCTCCGTCAACTAACCCTTACTTAGTTGACAGTACTCCTTTTATACCACCAGCAGCACAACCAACCCCTGACCAACAAGATCCAACTATTCCAAATTGTGATGAGTTATATCCTGGTGAGGGCAGAGTTTACGATCCAATATTAAACGCTTGTGTTTTGCCAGAGCCTCCACAAGATGGTGACGATATGGACATCACAACAACACCCTATCAAGGTGTTGGGAGTGTTTTTAGTCCTGAGCAAAATGCTTTTATGAATCTTGGTTTAGGTGGTAGCACAGCAGATGATGTTCAATCTTATTTTGGATCAGGTAAGTTAGATTTATATGGTGATGGACTAAGTGGAATGTTCAAAAGATTTACACCCTTTGGACAATTAGGTGTTTATTTAGATTCAAAAACATTAGCTGATGCTGGCATTATTGATAAAAAAGATGATGGATATTATTTTGCAAAAGGTGGTAACCTTGCACTAGCACAAGCCAATCAAGCATTTGAAAATCAATTAGCAAAAGACAATATGATGGATTTTGCATTAAATACTTTAGGTAAAACACCTGAAGAGGCACAAGCAATGGCAGATGCTACAACTAGAGGTGACAAAGCTGACGATATTGGTGATATAAATTTACCTGGAAGATCATCTCAACCATTTCAATCTAACTTTGGTGCATCTAATATAGTTTCTTACTCTCCACGAGATCCTAATAGAGAAAAAAGTGCAAGTGAGAAAATGTTTGAAGCAAAAAGGACATTCAGATCGCCTCAAAGACAAATAAATTCTGAAGCATATCAAGGAATGGGTTTCACTCGTGGCAGATAACGAAGAAAAAAGAAGTCAAGAGGCAAAACAAATATTAGAGCACCCATTATTCATTGAAGCAGTAAACAAAATTCGATCTGATCTAGCCAACGAATGGTTAAATAGTGATCCAAAAAATTCAGAGCAAAGGGAAAATATTTTTCACATGAGAAGAATGTTAGAACTTGTTGTGATACAAATGAAGTCAGTCATGGAGACTGGCAAAATAATTAAAAAATAGGAGTTATAAATGGCAGAACAACCAGTGATGGATTCTGCAACAGAAAATCCAAGTGAATCTGTTGCACCAACGCCCACGCCTCTAAATGTTAGTGAGGCAGCTACATCCCTGAAAAACTTATTAGATCCTGAAGCCTCTAAGAATCAGGAAGTAGCAAGTGAAGAATCAACTGAACAAGTAAAAGACTCGGAAACGAATATCGATGAAAATTTAGAAGATCCAGAACTTATAAATCAAATTGAAGACGAAACACCTCAAGATACTAATCAGGAACTTTATACATTAACTGTTAATGGTCAAGATGTAGAAGTTACCCTTGATGAACTCAAAAAGGGATATTCTCGACAAAGTGATTACACTCGCAAAACTGAAAAACTTTCGCAAGATAGAAGAGCTATCGAACAAAAAAATGCAGAAGTTTTGAAGATTAGCGATGAGGCTAAAATCAAAAGAGATCAATACGATCAACAACTTCAAAATGTCATTGATTTTTTGAACAATAATCAACCTAATGTGAATTTGGATAAACTCTACAAAGAGAATCCAGCTGAATATGTTCGAGTCAAAGCAGAACAGGATAAAATAGAGTCGACAAAAGCAGAGGCAAAGTTGGAACGAGAAAGAATACTTGCCGAAAAACAAAAAGAAGCTGACGACAACTATCTTAAATTTGTTGAGAACGAGAAAAAAATACTCAAACAAAAACTTCCTATTTATGCTGACGAGAAAAAAGGGCCTGCATTTAGAAGCAATTTAGTCGAATTTGCCAGGTCACAAGGTTTTAAAGATCAAGAAATAGCTATGCTAGTCGATCACAGAGCCATAATGCTTTTAACTGACGCTTTTAGATACAATCAAATCAAAAAAAATGCTGATTTGAAAAGTAAAAAAGTTAAAAAAGTTTCAAAAGTTGTAAGCTCAAGTAGTCCAAAAATTAGTGATGATGATGATAATGTTAGAAAGTTAAAATCTCAAAAAGCAAATCTGAAGAAATCAGGATCAGTGCAAGACGCTGCAAATGTTTTTCAACAGATGTTCTCTAAATAACAACACATAGAAAGGAATAAGTAATGAGTCAACCGACCAATACTTTCGACTCCTACGATGGTGCAAACTCAATAAGAGAAGATTTAGCTGATGTGATTTACAATATTTCACCCTCAGAGACTCCTTTTATGAGCAATGCAGCTAAGGGAACTGCGACCTCAACTTTATATGAGTGGCAGACAGACTCCCTTGCCGATGCTGCTGCAAACGCACAAATCGAAGGTGACGATTATGATGGTGAAGCTAGAACAGCCACTGTCAGATTAAATAACAGAACCCAAATTTCTGCAAAATCAGTAACAATCTCTGGTACAGATGATGCAGTAGACAATGCTGGAATGTCAACACAAATGGCATATCAGTTGGCAAAAATGGGTAAAGAACTAAAGAGAGATATGGAAAGAGCTTTTGTTGGTGTAGAAAACGCAAAAGTAGCTGGAAATAGCTCAACAGCAAGAGAACTTGCATCAGTTGGTACATGGTATGGTGGTAACAAACCTGGTACATCAAGTGCAGCTGGCAACTTCTCAAAGAATGGTTCTTTATCAGCAACACCAGCTGGTGATGGTTCAACAGCTATAGCTGGTGGATCTAACAGAACTTTCACAGAGGCACTTTTAAAGACTGGTCTTTTAACTGCCTTTGAACTGGGAGGCGAGCCTGAGACAGTTATGATGTCGCCAACACACAAACAATTAGCTTCAGCTTTTAATGGTGTGGCTACAAAGTACAAAGATGCCTCAGATAAAGTCTCTATCGGCACAACAGATATTTATGTGTCAGATTTCGGTGAGGTTGCGTTTGTGCCAAACAGACACCAACAAGCAAACAGAGTAGATATCCTTCAAATGGATATGTGGAGTGTAGATTTCCTACGCCCTTTCCAAACTACTGATCTTGCAAAGACTGGTGACTCTGACAAGAAGTTACTCTTATGTGAGTACACTTTATGTGCAAAAGCACCAAATGCAAACTTTGGAATATTTAACCTAAGCTAATATTTATTAGTTATAAAGGATTGGGAGGGTTTATTTGCCCTCCCATTAAAAAAAAGAAAGGTAATTATGGCAATATTTTCTAACAAAAAACACACATCAAAATTATATAAAGTTGTTGCTAACTCAATAAAGAAAGATCAAACAATATCAAAAGGTCTTGGTAAAAAACAATCAAAACAAACATCTCCTGGCGATAGAAAATACGATCCAATGTTAAGCATGAGAAGTAATCAAGGTCTTGAGGTTAATGACACTATTGATATGATGATCTCAAAAGCAATAAAGTAATGTCAAAAAAATTCTCACTTAATGATCCTAATGATCAAGCAGCAGTTAAAACAAATCTGATTGTTGATGAAGCTGAGAATAAATTTCACATTGAAAATTATCAAGATGAAGCAACTATTAAAGAAATATTAGACGCTAATAAATTAGCTCAAAATGAAGGTGCTTATAAATCAAAAGCAATGCAAAACGAAAAAGGTTATCGTGTTGCAAGACTACCAAACATAGTTGTTCATCAATTAGCTAAACAAGGTATTTTAGCTTTAAATGGTAAAGTCTTAGACAAAACTAGATTTTTTCGATGGTTAAACGACTCTGATAATAAACATTTTAGAATATACACAGGAAACTTATAAATGGCATTAGACACATTTGATAATTTAAAGTCCACTATATCAACTTATTTGAATAGAAGTGATTTAACAGCTAATCTTGCAGACTTTATTAGATTGACAGAGGCTCGATTAAATAGAGAATTAAGAGTGAGAGAGATGGTTAACACTGATACTTCAATAACAACTGTTTCTGGCACTCAAAATTATGCACTTCCAAGTGGTTATTTAGAGGCAACGACTGTGATATTTCAAAGCGATCCATATTGCACTTTAAGATTTTTAAGTAATAGTGACTTTTACAATAAATACAATTCTAGTCAAAGTAGAGGCAAACCTACATTTTTTACAATTGTTGGTACAGATATCCTTTTAGGTGTAGCACCTGACACAGCTACAACTTTACAAATAAATTATTATAAAACTTTAACAGCATTATCAGATAGTAATGCAACAAACACAATTTTAACTAATTATCCAGAGTTATACTTGTATGGTGCTTTAGCTGAGTCTGCACCATTTATTATGCAAGATGAAAGAATAAACACTTGGGGTAATCTTTACAAAGAGGCTCTGAAAAATGCTAATGAGACATCATCAAGAGGTTCCACCACATCCTCGCCTCTACAGATGTCGACACCTCAGGTGGCATAAATGATTGAATTTGGCGATCTTCAGGCTGATTTACCAAGTTATCAAAACTCAGGAGCTTTAGTTGTTGATAATGTTTTACCTTTAGCAAAAGGTTATAAAAGCCTTGCAGGCTTCCAAGCATTAAGTGGCACAGGATTAAATAATGCAGCAGTTGGATTATTCACAAGTTTTAGTGCTAGTGGTTCTACAAACTATGCTGGCGACAGATCAAAACTTTATCAGATGGACTCCTCTTTAGTCTTTCAAGATAAAAGTAAAGCTGGTGGTTATAATAACTCTACAACAGAAAACGCTAGAGACTTTTGGGCATTTACACAATTTGGATCAAACATAATTGCAACCAACTTTGCAGACAATATTCAAAAATTTACAGAAGGCACAAGTAGTGCTTTTAGTGATCTTGTTGCTCTCAAAGCAAAATACATAGCAGTAATTAGAGACTTTGTGGTGGCTGGTTACACCAACGAGTCAGGCACAGTTTACAATCAAAGAGTTAAATGGTCAGGACTAAACGATAGTTCCACATGGACTCCAAGTCAGGCAACGCAATCTGGTTTTCAAGATATTGTGGGTAGTCATGGTAATATTCAAGCCATCGTAGGTGGTGAATCTGCTGGTGTGATCTTTATGGAAAAAGCTATCTACAGAATGTCTTATGTGGGTGTTCCATTAGTGTTTCAGTTTGACAAAATAGCAGACAATATTGGTGCATTTGCACCTAAGTCTGTAGCCTCTTATGGAAACATGGTTTTCTTTTTAGCACAAGATGGTTTTTACAAATTAACTGGTGGACAACAATTAACACCTATTGGCAATGGTAAAGTAGATAACTTCTTCTTTGATGATTTGTCATCTAACCTGGATGGAATAACATCTGCTGTTGATCCCAACAATAGCATTGTTGTTTGGTCATATCGTGGATCAGGTGCAACAGGAACTACAAATAATAAATTATTAATATACAACTATGCAGTGAATAAATGGTCAACTGGTAGTGGTCAAGATTTAGAGTTTATTGCAAGTGCATCGCAAGAAGCATTCACAACGCTTGAAAGCCTCGATGTGTTAGGAGATTTAGACAATTTACCAAAATCACTAGACTCATACTTCTACAAAGAAGGTATTGTTGGTCTTGCTGGTTTTAATTCAGCAAATAAGTTTGGAAAATTTATTGCAAACAGTTTGTCTGCTACAGTAGACACTACAGAATTTGAAGGTGCAAAAGGTAAGAGATCAACCTTAATTGAGTGTAGACCAATAGTGGATGGTACAACGAACACCACTGTTACTGTTACTCCAATAACAAGGCAGTCACAACTTGATACAACCTCAACTGGCTCTGCTGTTAACACAAACGATACTGGCACTTGTCCTTTACGATCCACCTCTAGGTATCATCGCATAAGAGTAAGTGTTAATGGCAACTTTGACACGATGTCTGGAGTTGATATAGAAGCGAGACCTGAAGGTGGCAGATAATCAGTTTCCAACAGTTCCTTTATCGATACCAGATACAAGTCAACATTTAAGATTAGTTTCAACATCACTAAACAATACTATAGATGGAAAGCTGAATAGCACAGGCACAATCACATTGACTGCAAGTGCAACATCATCAACTTTAACAGATGCTAGAATTAGTGGCAATTCTGTTATTTTATTTATGCCTACCACAGCAAATGGTAGAACAGCTCTAAATGGACTTCATGTCTCTGCAAGAGCAAATGGGAGTGCAACTTTAACTCATGCAAGCTCAGGTAACACCGATCAAAGCCTCGCATACTGCATTATTGGATAATGTGGTAACGAGAGTGCCTAAAGAAGATTTAAAATTGATTTGGAACGAAATAAAACCCTTAATTGAGAAAGCACTAGACGAAACATATCTTTCAAAAGATATTCTTGATGGAATATTAGAAGATCGTATGCAGCTATTTATTAGCTGGAATAACAAAAAAGTTGAAAGTGCAGTTGTGACAGAAATAGCATCGTACCCACAAACTAAAGTGTTAAGATACTTTTTAGCTGGTGGTACAAACCTAAATAATTGGTTAGAAAGAATACAAATTTTAATAGAAAAATTTGCAAAAAAAGAAAATTGTACTCATATCGAAGTAGCTGGTCGAAAAGGTTGGGTGCGTAAATTGAAAGGATACAAAATAAAAGCATATTTGTTAAACAAGGAAATATAATCATGTCAAAAGGATCAAACCCAACAAATGTAACAACCACATCAAGTAGTGAGCCATCAGAGTTTATTAGGCCATACTATCAACAAGCTGTTGACGCAGCACAAGATTTGTATGAAAACCCAAATGTACCATCATTTTTTCCTAATAATACTTTTGTAGATTTCGCACCTGAAACAGAAGCATCTTTACAACTTGCAACAGCAAGAGCTCTACAAGGCAATCCACTATTAGGATCATCTCAACAAGAAATTAACAGAGTTTTATCAGGTGATTATTTATCGCCAACAACAAATCCTTATTCACAAGCATTATTTAATCAAATGGCTGGTGATGTGACATCTCAAGTTCAATCACAATTTAGCAAAGCTGGTCGATTAGGATCAGGTGCAAATCAAGAGATTTTATCAAGAAGTTTAGGTCAACTTGCAAATCAAGTTTATGGTGATCAATTTAATAGAGAGAGAGATAGACAATTTCAAGCAACACAAATTGCACCTCAATTAGGTGAGATGGACTTTAATGATATCGCAAGATTGCAACAAGTTGGTCAAGATAGAGAATCTCTTGAAATGGCAAAATTACAAGATGCAATTGCAAGGTTTGATTATAGTCAACAACAACCATATATAAAATTAAATCAATATTTAGGTGCTTTGGGAGCTCCAGTACCAACAACAACAGTTTCAACACAACCAATTTTTAGAAACACAGGAGCTGGTTTATTAGGTGGTGCATTAACAGGAGCTAACATTGCTGGTATGATACCAGGATTGACACCAGGTCTAGGTGCAATTGGTGGTGGATTACTTGGAGGTTTCTTTTAATGGTAGCTTTAGCTTTAAAAAACAGAGGTCTTATTCCAAATAATTTAAACACAACACCATTAAGAACTGTACCATTTTCTGTTAACACAACACCTAGATCATACTCAGCTATGAATGTTGGTGGTATGTCAATGGGAGCTGCTAATCCAGGTGGACAATATTCAGTCCTTAATCCAATGGCAAACAATCCTGGTGGAAGATTTTCAGCTTTAAACACAATTGGTATGGGTGCTAACGCACCTGGAGGAAACACAATAAATTCTACTCTAAACAACTCAATGACTCCACAGAACACTTTTGCCACTGGAATGCAACAAGGTGCAGTAAATCAATACGCAAAACCAGCTCCAAGACCAAAAGTTCCAATTAATCAATTAGGTCAAAATTTACTTGATTTCGCATCGACTCCTCAAGGTGTTGGCCTTGCAAGAGGTTTACTAGAAGCAAGTGGATATTCAGCAACTCCTATCTCATTAGGACAAGGATTAGCACAAGGCTTAGGCTACATGATGGAGGCAGATGAAAAAGAGAAAGAAGCTCAACTTGAAAAAGAAAAATTTGATTATCAAAAAGTGCAAGACACATTATCTAATGAGTTAGCTCTTTTACAAATAACCTCAAAAGATGATAGAACAGCATTAGAGAAAAAAATGTCAGTAGTGTATCCAAATTTAATTCCTGGTTCTGCTGAATATGCTGAAAAAGCTCTTGAATTAGCAAGTGCTGGTGGAATTAATATAGATCAAACTCAAGAATCAGAATTTGTTAAAGGTGGAATAACTGAGGGTTATAAAGCAATTTCAAAAGCTCAAGATGCCATAAACGCTGGAAAAGAGATAGATGCTCGACTAGAAATATTAGCCAATCTACTTGATGATCCAAATTTAAAAACTGGCCCATTGCAAGAGGCTCTTTTACCACTAAGAAAACAATTAGATGAATTAGGATTTTTATCTTTAGAAGATTCAAAAGATTTAAACGCACAACAAGTGTTTTTTGCAACAGCAAACTATATTGTTCCTCGTATGAGGGTAGTGGGTTCTGGTGCCACATCTGACTTTGAGGCTAACTTATTTAAATCTGCGTCACCTAATTTAGCAAACACTAAAGAAGGTAATAAAATTATTGTGGCTGGAATGCAAGCTATCAATGATTACAACACAAGAAGATTTAATTTAATGGAAAAATATTTTGCTGAAAACAAAAACTTACTTGGTTTTGGTCAATTTGCAGATCAAGAACTAGGTAGCATTTTCCCAACATACGAAAGCGATGAAGAGTTCGATCAACTTGTGTCAGATGGTAAACTTAAAGTTGGTGATTTAGTTTACGACAAAGTAAATATAAATGGCTTTCACATATTGACAAAGGAGGATTTAGAGATTTAAAATGGCAGCTCCTACAAAACCTACATTAACTCCAGTTGAGAACGAAACATCAAACTTCACAAACTTAGTCAGATCGTTTCTTGGTCAAGGAACAGCTCTTGGATTTGGAGATGAAATAGAAGCCTATGTAAGATCCAAAATAAATGACTCAAAAAGTTATGACGAACTATTAACAGAAATTAGAGCAGATATTGATAAATTTAAAGATGAAAACCCAGCTCTTGCCTATGGATCTGAAATAGCTGGTTCATTAATACCTGGTATTGGTTTAGCAGCTGGTGCTACAAGACTTGGTGCAAAAGGATTAACAAAAATAGGTGCTGGAGTAGGTGGTACTGAGGGTGCTATTTATGGTGCTGGTGTTGCAGATGAAGGTGAAAGACTATCAGGTGCTGCAATAGGAGGTACAGTTGGTGCTCTTGGAGGTGCTGCAATGTCAAAAATTGCACCAAGAATATCAGAGGGTGCAAAAAAATTAATAAAAAGAGGTGTTGATTTAACGCCAGGTCAAGCAACATCAGGAACTGCTATTGGTAATGTTATTAAAAATGTTGAAGAGGCAACATCAAGTGTACCTCTTTTTGGAACACAAACAGCATTAGACTCATCGAGAATAACATTCACAAAAGCTGTTGCAGATGAGATATTAGAAAAAATTAATAAAAAATTACCAAAAGATATTGATATAGATGATGTTGGTGACTTTTTACAAAAAGAAGTTAAAAAAAATATCGACGAGAGTGTAAAGCCTTTAAAAATTGTAAACACGAAACAATTATCAAAAGAATTTGAAGATAATATAAAATTTGCAAATTTGCCAGAAGCAGAGGAAAAGCAAATTCTAAATGTTATTAACAAAGTGATAACTAATAGAAAAGTTGGCACTGAGATAACAGGTAAAGATTTACAATTAGTAGATGAATTTTTTAGAAATAAAATTTTTAATTACAGTAAAGGTTCTGGTAAAGATGTTGATATAGCAGACGCATACTCAAGTATGTATAAACTTTTTGAAAACAATCTTGCAAAAAATAACTCTGATGAACTAATCAAAGCCTACAGATCATCAAAAAATGCTTATGGTGATCTTCTAACATATTCAAAAGCTGCAACATCATCAACAAAGGATGGTGCTTTTGGTGGCAAACAATTATTATCTGCATCAAGACAAGCAGATAAATCTTCTGGTAAATTAAAATTTTTAAGTGGCACAGGAAGGCTACAAACTTTAGGAAAAGAGGGTAGAGATTTTGTTGACTCAAACACACCTGATTCAGGAACAGTTCCAAGAGCTTTATCATCTTTTGCCCTACTAGGTGGCTTGGGTACTATAGAACCTATCACTGCTGGAGCTACAACTGCTGCTTTAGCTGCGTATAGAAATCCACTTATAAGAAGAGGTTTTAGAGGTGGTTTAGGTTTACTAGGTAGTGGAATGAGAGGTAGTGTACCTTATTTAGCTTCAGAGGCATCAGGTCTTGGTAACAACGCATTAAGAAATAGAGGATTATTGTAAAATGACAGTATCAAATTTTAGTACGACAGCTAGTAACAACACAGCAATTAATGGTGTTAACATATCAGAGGGCATGAGTCCATCTGATGTAAACAACGCCTTGCGTGAGTTTGCAAAAGATATAAGAACAGTATGGAACGATAAAGAATGGTTTTTATTAGGTGATGGTGATGGAACAACAACCTTTACTAGAGCTTCTGCAACTAGCATAACTGTAGCTGCAAACATTACATCAACATATCATGTAGGTCGTAGAGTCAAAGTAATAGGATCTAACACAGGAACTATCTTTGGTAAAATAGCAACAAGTTCTTTTTCCTCACCGAACACAACTGTAACATTTGTATTTGATAGTGGATCTATAAACTCTGGTGATACCACAGTCCAAGTCTATGTAGGTTCGGTTTTTACAAATCCAGCTAATCCTGTTGTCGATGAAGATAACATGGCAAGTGATAGTGCTATCCTTCCTCCTTCTCAACAATCAGTAAAAGC
>VTLG01011398.1_pt1 | contig 22746 bp, 32 predicted proteins | sample 4694571 | NCBI WGS metagenome assembly VTLG01 (sample SAMN12604809, study PRJNA352737) | marine metagenome | biome: ENVO:00000447; feature: ENVO:00000209|ENVO:00000569|ENVO:01000036; material: ENVO:00002151; isolation source: viral sequences binned using virsorter ...
TTGCTTCTGCATCCCTGCGTTCAATCATGCATTTAGGACACTCTGTCCAATGCTCTCCAAGATAATTTGTTGAAGTATATGCACCATGTTTTGGACAAATGCGTTCTTCTGTTGGCCTGTCTTTGTTAATTAAATTCTCTAACATCTTCTCCTCCTGTCTCCCAAATTTCAATTTGTTGTTTAATTGTTTCTAAGCTAAGAATCCACGCATTTCGATCAAGTATTTGGCTAGTACGAAGTTGGTTTAATGTATAGTCAACACTTCTTTTAACTTGAAGCATTGCTTCGTATTCTTTTGGTGTTTGAAAAATCATAATTTTTTTACCCTTTTAAATTTCCAATTTGGATAAAGTCTTTGCCATCCAAGGTCAATAGACATTTCTCCTGTTGTAATATCCATCATAAAAATTGGCACTTCCTTATCTTTTTTCATAATTTTTTTACCTTTGATAATCTTTTAGCTGCTTGTTCAGACCAATACTCTAATTTCTCTTTAGACCAATCAGGATGTTTACGTTCTAAGTAATCATATGCCCAATTGTATTCCTGTTTATAAGTCATATCTTTTGTACCCCCTCACCGTAGTTAGTAGTAGCAAATGACTTTTGTTCTTTCTCTATCCAATCAGATTTAAAACTTTGCCATCCCCTTGCTTGCACCATAACCAATGCATCCTCCAAGCTAATAGAAGTTTTGCTTACTTCTTTTTTTATACCCTTGAATGCAGTTTCTGTTAATGGTTTTTTTAAATTTTTTCTATGAATAAGAAAATCCTCCCATGTTTTTTTAGTTACATTATTAGGTCGCTTTATATTTGTTTCTTGTTTCTTGTTTATTGTTTCTTGTTTATTGTTTGGTTGAACCGTTGTTGAACTGGCGTTGGATCTAGCAAGAGCAGATGCTTTACCTGCCCTGCTTGCTGCTTGTACCTTGGCCTGATACTTTGTAATTTCTTCATTAGTTCTTTTGTGTACATAACCTGTACCAACATCATGTGTAAAAAATTCTTTTAACACCTGTACAACTTCTGGTTTATGTTCTGGCATTCTTATTAGTCGAGCCACCTCTGTTGCATCTTCTGGTAATGGTTTCTCATGCAAGTAATAAATGTCTAAACATCTACGGTATGCAAGATCCTCCATTAATGATAGATGCACAGTATGGCTCATGTAATCGCCAATGTTGAAGGAGTAAAAATGCATTACTCCTCCTTGCGGTAGTTGTTGATTACGTTATCTGCTGCCTGATCTGCTTCTTCAGTAGGCATACCCATAGCTTCTTTTAATCTAGACAATGGTTCTGCTTTTTTATTTTCATCAGGTGTTACGTTTACCATCTCATCATCTATCCTTACGACAGAATTAATTGCATCGTTCTTTGGTAATCGTTTTGCAATTCTATGGATAACAGTTTTCTTTGCCATCTGGTCATACCATTTTACCCAAGGACTATGAGGTGATGTACTACCTTTAGATACCTGACGGCATTTTTCTATTTCATCCATATTCATAATTTCAATGTATTGACCATCATTACTTGTTACAGCAATTGCATAGACACATACAGGTTTACCTCTATCACCAGTAATTAATGGTTTATGAGTTATGTGTTGGTTAGTGCCTAGCTCGTAATCAAACAAATCATTTTCGTATACAACTTCAGCACAAATAGTTTTAATTAATCCGCTGTTATGCATTAACTTAATAACTCCTTCAACCATAGGCAAGTAATTAATTTGCTGTCCATACTGAACTGCTGCTGCTTCCCTGCCGTCTAAATAAAGACCATCTGTTGCAGCATTCATAAAGGTTTGTATTAAACTCATTTTGTCTGCTTGCAACAATCTTGAGTTTTTACTCATTGTTAACTTAAGAACAGAACTAAATTTACCTTGCATTTCTTTAGGTAAAACTTTATTAAATTTGTCTGCCATTTGATCAATTGTTTGATTCATGGCTGCAAGTGGTGTGATTGATGTGGTCATTTTTAAACTCCTTTTGGTTGATTGAATTTGAATTGGCGAAATGCTCTGCGTGAGTTTATGTATGTACCCACCATTTCTTGAGTAATGTATTTACCCTGACTACCTTTAGTCATACCGCAATTGATAGTTCCATACTTAGAAATTATCTTGGATGCATTTTGACTTTTTTCTAAAATTTGTGCTTTTATTGATTCTTTTTGTTTTCCTAATGAAACGTACTCTCTGTTAATTGAATTGTAATCATCAACTAATTGATCCATGTCCTCATCTGCTGCAAGACTTACTCCTGAGTCAGCTTGGTTATATAAATTTTTTATCATGTAATTAGAATCTTTCTCATAGTCAATCTCAGGTGGAGTTCCTGTTTTAACTCTTTCCCAAAACTCTTTTACCTTTGCTTCTAATTGTTTTCCTACCTCTGGAAATCTTTCTCTTTTTAATATTTTCATTTCATTGCCACCTACTAATGCAACAATGTATCCCGACTCTATGTTTGCAAGATGTAACTGATGTTGAAGCTGCATTTCTATAAACGGTGGAGCAAGAATGTTTCCATTACCATCGTCTTCCCATTTAGTGCGGAAAATATATCCGTCAACATTTTTTATTTCTAGCAAAGCTTCTTTATCACCTAGAATTTTGTAATCGAAAGATGATCCCATGCGTGTTTTAGAATCTGAAAGATAAACATCGTAAGGTTTAACCTCTACACCTTCCTCTTCTGCAAAACCCCTAGCTATAGAGTCTTCAAGCCTACGACCCCATGCCATCCTAGGGCTATCTATATTCTGGATAAGTTTGTCTTTCTTTTCGTTGTAAAGTTCAAACTCTGATTTGTATGGGTTGAGATTAAACAAACATGAAACTTCAGTAGAAGTGACATCTAGTAATCTGTTTTCTAACCAATCTTGTTTGTTGGTTATTGGAAATTCTCTTACGGTCATTAAAATAGTTCTCCTTGTTTTTCAGTTTTTGGAATTGAATAAACAGCAATCTTTTTGCCGTTCTTCTGTCTTTTCATTTCTGTTTGAATGTTATGCCCTGCTTCCTTTAGGTCATTTATTCTGGCAGCAAGTCTAAAACAAGCAAACAGTTCTAACGCTTCGATTGCAGTTAGAGAGCCGTAGTTCTGTAAGTGATACAGAACCTTGGCACTTTGTGATGTTGTTTGTTTCATAGCTCCTCTGAATCTTGAAAGTTAACGTACTCTTCATCTTTGACAATTTGCATTTGCCATTTACCAACTGTTTCTTGATTACGACCATATCTCCAGTATGGATTTTCTTTGTCGTACTCATAGTCAGTAAGATGAAATTCTGAATCTTCTTGTATGTAACTAGATTCTTTTAGCTTGCGTACTTTTTTTGAACCAAAACTGGAAGGCCAAATGGTTCTGTCTATATCCCATTGAATTTCTTTTAACCTGTCGGATAAAGCATATTCGCTGTTGGCATAAACTTTTATAGTGAAACATCTCATTGATCTTTCCCCTCTAAATAAAGTTCAGCCCAAATTTTTGCATCAATTAATTTATTGATGTTTTTACATTGGTCAATAGTTAACTCGCTAAAGACAAGATCAAAAATGTCTGCTTCTTCGCCTTTTTCTACCATCTTCCAAAAGGCTTGTCTGGTAGTGTCAACTGAGAATTGCCATGCGTTCTTACCGTCATGGTCTTGAATTGTTTTTGGGATCATCGGTTTAAAAAAGAAATGTACTGAGGGTGGTCTTGTAATTCACATTCGAGTCTGAGTTCTTCATCCCAATCCTCTGATGTGTGCTTGCAATAAGGAAGGTTAGCCAAGTCGGCCAACCTTTTTAGTTTCTGGATATCTGTCATTAGTCTTCCCAATCTCCACTTTTGCTTATTCTGTCTTGCTCCCAATAGTAGTCGTAACTACGTTGCAATTTGTCTGAGACATTTATTTCTTCAATAATGTGAGAACAATCGTATGAAATACAACTAGAAAAGTGACAAATTTTTTGAATAATAGATTCATAATATGCTTCCATTGATTCAAGAAAATACGTCTTGTATCTAAACCAATTGCGGAATTGTTTAGTTTCTTTTTTGCCAGTACTTTCGTTTTTATAACCATTTTTAACTTGGTAATTAAAATGATTATGCATATGTCTGTAAAAAGGAACTTTCTCCATTTTCCAAACATCAAGTTTACGCATTTCATCGGATGTACCTAACCGATCAATCATTAAACCTGATCTGTATTCTTTAATGCGTCTTGGCAATTGGCCATTGTCAATAGCATTAGTGTATCCCTTAATTAATCTACGGATATCAAACTCATCAAGTTCAACTGAAAACTTGTGGTCGATGGTTGGGTCTGTGTAGACCAGTTTTGCGTCAATGTTAGACATAGTGTTTGTTAATAGAAATTAGTAAACAATGAATGAAGGCATAACACCTTCGTAATCCAGTGTAGCACATAATGCAACATCTGGCAAATATTAATTAATCAAAGGCATCTCGTTTTTTTAAAACTTCTACCTGAGATCCGCATCTAAAGCAAGATAAATTAGTTAATACTGAAAACTCTGGATACTGTGGCATTGACTCATCTATGTCTATGTCCGCACCGGGAACTAAATCAGTATCGCACCAGTAACAGTTCATGTTCCCACTCTAATTGTTGAACTACTGTTATTTACAAACAAAGTTGTATAGCTTGGTTGGTATCTTGTTCCATTTGGATATACACTTTCTTCATTTTGATTATCTAAACCAGTAACCTTTATACCCTCTGCATAACCTGCTTGATAACCTTGGTTGTAGGAATGCTGACTGCCCTCTGTAAAACCTTTTTGATAGTTTGCTTGCAATGCTTGGTTTATTTGTTCTTGCGTTGCCTGTGGCTGCTCTGACAATGTCATATGCAATCCATCTTTTTTTATCGCATTAATAAATTTATGTGCAGCTACAATCGCTTCGTTTTGATTTGGATTGTTAGATGCCAATGCATACAACTTTTGTAGTTTTTCTAATTTTTTTTGATTCATTCTCTTCCAAAAATAAGTTCATGTGCTGATAGTTCTATACCTCTATCCCATGCTGTCTCAAGCAGCTTACGTTGAATAGATGTTGGTATAGTGCCATCTCCCTTTTGCCATTTAGATACTGATGCAGGGTCACGATGTATTGCCCTAGCTAATGCTCGAACACCACCGAACTCAGCAATGGCTAATTGTACTGGTGTTTTAATAGTTGTTTCCATATCTATATATTGCCATAAATGCAACATTAATACAAGTAATTAGGCAAAAAAAAAGAGGGTTGTTACACCCTCTAAAAATTGCTGTCTTCTAGCTCGGTAACTAAACCATCAAAATCTTCTGATGGTGGAAGAACTGTTAGCAGTGCATTGACTTTGTCTGCACCATACTGTTCTCTTAAACTTTCCAAGTATTCGTATCTATTCTCGAAACCGTTTTCTTGGTAACGAGAATTGTTGTACTCAGAGATTGTTTGTAAATAGAATGTGTCCATGTCAAATAAGGATTAGGAATAAAAGTAAATAAGGAAATAAAGCAAAGGCCATTAGTTGACCTCTGCTTTGTGAAACTCAATGCAATTTGAGTAATTGCCATTTACTTTGGCTATGTAAAACTCACCGTTGATAATGACTTTGTCACCATGTGCAACTGGTCTTAGAGCATACATTCTTTGGTTTGCCATAATCTGTTGCTTACTGTAAGAACTACAAATCATTGAACCTGCATTAATTCCTACATACACACCGTCACATAAATGCAAACTGACATTCCAGATTGTGTTCCTATCGTAAACACGCTCTTCACCTGTTGGTGCATAAACACCTTTGCGTAATTTAGGTGAACCTACTCTAACTTTGAAGTCATTCTGCCAATCAAAAGAATCTTTGCTTGGTGTAATGGTTTGATAAAGAGGATCGCTAACTGCTTCGTAATCTTGTGGTGTTGCTTCACAATGTTGCATTGTTGAAAAGAACCACTCGTGATTATCAGTTTGGTTTTCTTTAACCATTTGAGTAATTGCTTGAACGCAATCTCTAGCAAATTCCTTTTTTTCTTGTGTAGTCATTGTCATGTGCTTGTTGTTAATTGAAATTAGTAAGGGAAGCATCGGTAGACATCCGATATTTATAGTGTTGCATATAATCCAACAGGTGTCAACAAATTAATAAAAAAAGATTGTGTTGATTTAAACCCCTTTACCAGAAAACACCCTTTAGTTGGACACAAATTTATAAAAAGTGTTTACCTGATGAACACATTTGATTTTGCCATTTTCTTTCTAATCCATTGCAATACACTTGATTACAAGGAATTTACTAAATAAATTAGATTTTTTACAGATATTGCGATTTACTCTACATTTCTCTATATTATGAGTAATTTTATAATTTTTTTTAAATGACACTAGCAACAGTAAATCCAAAAACTATTGTTGTTGGGGTTACAGATACTGGTCATCGCTGTAATGAAGATCATCATAATTACAATGGTCGCATTACACAGGTGGTAGTAGATGCATTGAGAGAATTAAACGAAGACTATGGTATTGGTTATGGTTGCCTTTCCATGATGTTTGGTATCTCTCGTGGTTACATAGCTCAAATTTGCCGTTATGAAAAAAGAGTCTCCTATCCAACTCGCTACAAAACAATCCAAGTTAGGTAGACCTTCTACTAAACCTGATCCTGTAATAGTAAATGAAATAATAGAATGGATTGCTCATGGTAATACTTTGAGGTCTTACTGCCGTCAGAAAAATAAACCAAACTGGAGAACTATTTATAACTGGTTGGAAAAAGATGATGGAGATTTTATCGCACGCTTCGCACACGCACGAGATATGGGTGCTGATGCTATTGCAGAAGAATGTTTGGAGATAATAGATGCACCTCCTCCTTTGTGCGGTTCTGAGGGCAATACAAGGCTAGATCCGGCAGCAGTACAAATGCAAAAGAACAGGGTAGAAGCAAGGCTCAAGTTGTTAGCTAAATGGAATCCTAAGAAGTATGGAGAGAAAGTAGGAGTAGAAGCAAAAGGAGATATTAGTCTGACCATTTCAACAGGCGTTCCACAGGTGTAAAACAAGCGTTGATCAAACTAGATTACACACCTCGGTCTTGGCAAAGAGAATGCCATGTAAAAAAACAAAGGTTTAGCGTTTACGCATTGCACAGGCGATCAGGCAAGACAGAATTGGCCATTATGGAGCTAATAGATAAGGCCATGAAGACAGATAAAGAATTAGGTATGTTTGTGTACATTGCACCGTTCCTGAGACAGGCAAAAGCGATTGCATGGGCAAGGCTAAAACAGAAGATAGAACCATTGCGTAGAACCTCTGTAATCGACATAAACGAGGGTGAGCTATCGGTCAGGTTTAAACATAATGGAGCAATCATTAGATTGTTTGGTGGAGACAATCCTGATGCCATGCGTGGACTACGTCTGGACGGAATCGTGATGGACGAGGTGGCCCAATTGAAAAATGAATTGTGGACAGACATAGTGCAACCTGCACTCTCTGACCGTTTAGGTTGGTCAATATTCATTGGTACACCTCAAGGTATTAACTTGTTCTCTGAGTTGTATTACAAGGCCATAGAGGAGGACGGATGGACAGCAGCCAGATACACAGTGTTCGACACAGATAGCTTGCATCCAGATGAGGTAACTCGTCTCAAACGTGATATGAGTGAGACATCATTTGCAAGGGAATATTTATGTGACTTCTCAGCAGCAGGTGATGACCAACTTATTGCATTGGCAGATACCGAAGTAGCAGCACAACGTGTATACCAGAGTGACCATGTCAGATTGTTCCCAGTAATCCTTGGCATCGACCCTGCAAGGTTTGGTGATGACAGATCTGTGGTGTTCAGAAGGCAGGGCAAACAAGCATTTAAGCCTGTTGTATATCGAGGTATAGACAACATGGAACTGGCAGCCAGAGTAGCCAATCTGATAGAGGAACATAACCCAGATGCAGTGTTCTGTGATGCAGGTGCAGGTAGTGGTGTAATCGACAGATTAAGGCAATTGTCATATGACGTAATCGAAGTACCGTTTGGTGGCAAGGCACTAAAACAACAGCAATACATCAATCGTAGAAGTGAGATGTGGTGGTTAATGAAAGAATGGATAGAAGAAGGTGGTGCAATACCAAACGATGTAGCCCTAAAACAAGAACTAGCAACACCGATATACTGGTACGACAATGTAGGTAGGCGTGTATTAGAAAGTAAGGATCAAATAAAGAAAAGATTGCAGGGTGCAGGGTCACCAGATTTAGCTGATGCATTAGCACTAACCTTTGCCCTCCCAGTAGCCAAGAAAGTACCAGAGGATATATACATCAAAAGACGTAAACAAGCTACAGGTAAGACGGAATATGACCCATACAGCAGACTTTAATTTTGTTCGTGTAGCACATGGTCTAGATGTAGAACCATTGCTTAAATTGTTAGACGATAAACCAGAATTATGGACAGAAATAACAGCAAGGCAAAGTACGACTAACTCACCACATAAAGATACCGAGTGTATATACGTTAGAGGGCCATTAAAAATGAGTTTGTACTACGTCATGCACGATTTAGGATCATATGACTACCCATGTATGGAATATTTAAAAGATGCACTTGTACCATTAATGCGTCCAATATTAGAAAAGTTAGAGGTTAAAGAGATGGGTCGGGTACTTATTGTAAATCTCAAACCTAGTGGCCATGTAACCAAACATAATGACCAAGGATTGTATGCAGATCATTACAGCAGGTTTCATATTGTACTTAAATCTAACCAGTGGTGTAGCCAAACTTGCGGAGATCAGAAGCAAAAGTTTGAGGTAGGCGATGTCTGGTGGTTTAACCACAAAAAAATACATACAGCGGACAATGTTGGCATGACAGACAGAGTGCATATAATATTTGATTGTAAGACCAAGTATTTTTGTATGGATGGTGTGACCGTAACTGGCGATACAGCCATTACTCTTGATGAATGTGGAGTAGTTAATGATTAACATTACACTAGCCACAGTTGATGAGATGTTGGCACAGGCAAATGTCTTGTTTGAGGAGCATTACGAAGAGATTGCTCGTAACAAACAGATTATGAAGCTAAAGCCAGATGAAGAAACGTACCGCAAAATGGAGTCGGCACGGCAAATCTTTATTCTCTCAGCACGGCAAGATGATGTATTGATAGGTTACTCTGTTAATTTTGTCACTAATCATTTACATTATGCCGATCTGCGTATAGCCCAAAACGATTTGTTGTTTATCAGCAAAGAACATAGGGGTGGCAGAATTGGTTTAAAGTTGATTAGAGAAACAGAAAACCATGCAACATCACTTGGATGCAAACTAATGCTATGGCATTGCAAAGAAAACACCACTTTGTCTGGTTTGTTACCAAGGATCAAATACGGTGTACAAGACATTATTTATTCCAAGGAGTTATGACATGGGAGTTGTAGCAGCGATTGCAGCAGTTGGATCTACAGTTGTAGCTGTAACATCAGCCAACAACCAGAGAAAGGTGCAAGAAAGAGCATTAGAAGACCAACGTCAAGCTAATGAACGTGCAGAACAACGTGCTAAAGCAGAGGAACAGAGAACAGAGCAAGAATACAACAGAGCCAATAGGCAAAATGTTGACGTAGAAAGTGCATTGGATGCTAGTGAATTATCAGCACAACAGGGAGCATCTGGAACATTGCTAACTGGCAGTATGGGAGTAGATCCTAATACTTTAAACCTTGGTCAAAACACATTATTAGGTGGTTAACTAATGAAAACCAAGAGAAATAAACTACTGACAAGGTGGGGTCACCTAAGATCAGAAAGGGCTACTTGGTGGTCACATTGGCAAGAAGTGACAACATACTTATTACCGAGAAACGGACGTTATTTTGTACAGGATAGAAACAAAGGCCATAGAAGACATAACTCAATATATGACAATACTGGTACAAGAGCGTTAAGAACGCTAGGTGCTGGCATGATGGCAGGTGCTACATCACCTGCAAGACCATGGTTTAGGTTAGGAACAGTAGACCCAGACCTTAATAAGTTTGCTCCTGTCAAATTATGGCTAAATGATGTAACAGAACGTATGCAATTGGTGTTTACTAAGTCTAATACATACCGCACATTGCACAGTATGTATGAAGAGTTAGGTGCATTTGGTACGGCAGGGTCAATAATTTTACCTGATACAAAAACTGCTATACATCATTACCCTGTAACCATTGGAGAATATGCAATAGCTACAGATTATCAGGGCAGAGTAAACACTTTGTACAGAGAATTTCAAAAAACGGTAGCAGAACTGGTAAGAGAATTTGGATATAACAACTGTTCAACGTCCGTTAAGAATTTGTTTGACAGGGGTAACCTAGATAGCTATGTAACTGTGATACACGCTATAGAACCAAGAGATGATAGGGAACGTGACTTTCAGAAAAAAGATAATACCAACATGGCATACAAATCTTGTTATTTTGAGCAGGGCGGTGATGGCGAACAGGTGTTACGAGAAAGTGGATACAAAGAATTTCCAGCAGTTGTGCCAAGATGGGGTGTTGCAGGTGGCGATATTTATGGTAATTCACCCGGTATGGAAGCATTAGGTGACATAAAACAGTTACAACATGAACAATTACGCAAGGCACAGGGCATTGATTACCAAACAAAGCCACCATTACAAGTACCTAGCTACATGAAAAACAGAGATGTAGATAGTTTGCCGGGTGGAGTTACGTTTATTGATGGGCAACAAGGCAAAATTGAGACAGCATTTAACGTAAACCTTAATTTAAATCATTTATTGGCAGATATACAGGACGTAAGACAACGTATTAATGGTAGTTTTTATGCTGATTTGTTTCTTATGTTGGCAAATGCTACTGATACAAGGATGACCGCAACAGAGGTAGCAGAACGTCACGAAGAAAAATTATTAATGTTAGGGCCTGTTTTAGAAAGGTTACATAACGAATTGTTAGACCCATTAATTGATATTACTTTTAACAGAATGGTAGAAAATGATTTGATACCACCTGCTCCTCCAGAATTGCAGGGTATGGAATTAAATGTAGAGTTTGTATCAATGTTAGCTCAAGCACAACGTGCGATAGGAACAAATAGTGTAGATAGATATGTAAACAGTATGGGTTTAGTAGCACAAATGAAACCAGATGTATTAGATAAATTTGATGCTGACTCATGGGCAGATGGATACGCAGATATGTTAGGCGTTGATCCATCGTTAATAGTTCCCGGTCAACAAGTTGCAAAGGTACGGAAGGCAAGAGCAGAAGCACAACAGGCAATGGCACAGCAAGAACAGGCAAATCAGGCTGCTGAAAATATGGCAAAGGTTGGTAAAGTAGATGCAGGTAATGCCATGGATCTTATGAATCAGTTTAGTGGCTACAATTCACCATCACCATTGGAGGTTTAAATGGACACACCAGACAATTTTAATTACGGCAACATGACAGCCAATTTTAGGATGCGATATAAAAAAATCTTAGAACAAAAAAATAAAGAAAAAGTAAAAAATAATAAAACGGAAAATCCTTTAGAAAGAATTACAAGAATATTGTATGGAGGTAACAAATGAGTTTATACGACAACATACACGCTAAACGTAGAAGAATTGCAAGAGGATCTGGTGAACGTATGAAAAAAAAAGGTGAAAAAGGTAGACCTTCTGCAAAAGATTTTAAAGATGCTGCAAAAACTGCAAAGAAAATGTACCCAAAACAGGCATAGGTGTAACCGTAATCCTGTTATAACTAGATATATTGGAGCATGAGCGAATACAATCCTCTCGATCTTAAAAGTCAACAGAAATCTAAAGACAGTAAAAAGTCTGAAGAAAGAATTGACCGACAGAACGAGGAATCGGATATTAAATGGCTCATGAGCAGCAAGAGGGGTCGCAGATTTATCTATAGACTTCTGGAACTGGCAGGTGTATTTCGATCATCGTTTAACACTAACGCAATGGCAATGTCATTTAGCGAAGGTAACAGGAACTATGGTTTGCAACTTCTAAACCAAATCCACACTCTCTGCCCCGAACTGTATCCGACAATGATTAAGGAGCAAAAAAATGTCAGAAACGCTGATGACGGAAGCCAACCAAACCAATGAAGGCGATACGCAGCAGCCAGTAGACGCATCAACTGAAGCGACTACTGACACCGAGCAGCAAGCTGAAGGTGTACAGGATCAACAAGTTTCGGATGAAACCACTGTTGAAAGTGAAACTAGCGAAAAGGATGTACCGGAAGGTGCGCCTGATAAATACGAGTTTAATTCCAAGGTGGCTGACGCACCAGATGAACTCGACCCCGAAGTATTAACCGCATTCGGTGATGTCGCTAAAGAACTAAACCTGCCACAAGATGCTGCACAAAAAGTATTAGACAAAGTTGCACCTGTTATACAGGCAAGACAAGCTAAAGCTATTGAGCAAACAAAAGTTGAATGGGCAACTCAATCAAAATCTGATTCAGAATTTGGTGGTGAAAATTTAACTGACAATCTAGATGTTGCAAAGGCATCACTCGATACTTTTGGCACTGATGCTTTGAAGTCGCTGCTTCAAGAAACAGGCTTGGGAAATCATCCCGAAGTAATTCGGTTTATGTACCGAGCAGGTAAGGCAATTAGTGAAGACAGTTATGTAGGTAATTCTGAAGGTGCTGTTGGTAAATCTAACGTACCAAAAGATTTTAACGCTATAGCTGACTCATTATATTCAAATCAGCAAAACAAGTAAGGAGTTATTAAATGGCTACTCTCTCAACCTCAAATTTAACACTAGCGGATTGGGCAAAAAGATCTGACCCAGACGGTAGAGTTCCAATCGTTGCAGAATTATTATCACAAACCAACGAAATTTTAGATGATTGCGTGTTTAAAGAAGGTAATTTACCTACTGGTGAACGTGTAATTATTAGAACTGGTTTACCATCAGTTTATTTTCGTGCATTAAACCAAGGTATTCCCGGCAGCAAATCAACAACTGCTCAAGTTGATGAAGCGTGTGCAATTCTTGAAGCACGTTCTGAAGTAGACAAAGACTTAGCAATGTTAAATGGTAACACTGCACAGTTCCGTTTATCTGAAGATACTGCGTTCTTGGAAGCAATGAACCAGACTCAAGCTGAGACTATGTTCTATGGTAATCCCGGAACAGATCCTAAGAAGTTTCTAGGTTTAGCACCAAGATACGGTGATCTTTCCGCAGATAATGCAGTAAACATTCTTGATGCAGGTGGAACAGGTTCTGATAATGCTTCTGTTTATTTAGTATGTTGGGGCGATCAAACTGTTTATTGTCCTTTTCCTAAAGGATCTAAAGCAGGTTTAATGCATGAAGATCTTGGTGAGCAAACTGTTTATAACAGTGACGGTACAAGGTTACAAGCTTTTGCTACACGTTACCAATGGAAAAACGGTTTGGTTGTTAAAGATTGGAGATACGTTGTTCGTATTTGCAACATTGACATTTCTGATTTAACTTCAGTTGCTAATACTCAAGCTACTACTGCTGCAACTGCACTTGTTAAATTAATGGCAAGAGCAACTTACAGAATACCTAACATGGGTATGGGTAGAGCAGCTTTTTATATGAACAGAACAGTTCATTCTGGATTGTCTATTGCAGCTTTGGATAAATCACAAAACGTATTAAATATACAAGAAGGTTTATCTCAATTTGGACAAGCAAAAAGCTACTTATCATTCTTAGGTACTCCAATCAGACAGGTAGATGCTTTAATCAATGCTGAAGCTCGTGTGACTTAATAGTTACTTAGATTATTCTTTTATTTTTTGGAGATTTTTACAAAATGATTACAGATTCACTGCTCAGAGTGAGCGAAGATCAAGCGGTTACATCTACCGCTGTATCTACTAACACCGTTGATTTAGGTGTTGCAAGAGACATGGGTGAAGGTACAACTTTGTACATGAATTTTGCATTAACTGAAGCATTTGCTAACGGTACAAGTATAACTTTTGAAGTTATTACTAGTGCAAGTTCAAACTTAGGTTCACCTACTGTTATTGGTAGTAGTGCAGCAATTGTCACAGCATCACTTACATTAGGTAAAAACATTGTTGTTACCTTAAATCCAGAGATTGCTGGCAAAGGCCAAAGATATCTTGGTGCTAGGTACACAGTTGCAGGTACTATGAATGCAGGTAAAGTTACTGCTGATATAGTAGAAACAATTGGTGATGGACAGAAGTTCTATGCTTCTGGCTTTACCGTAGCTTAATAAGGAGAATCTATGCCTATTTACAAAGCAAAAATTAAATGTTTCGTAGGTAATAGCTTACGAGAAGTTGATGAAGAATTTGAGTATAACGGAGAGTATTGCAAACATCTTGAACTAATTAGTGGTGAAGAACCTCAGACACCTGTAGTGTCAACTACACCTGTGGAAACTGAGGTAAAAGCAACTAATTTAGAAACAATGACAAAAGCAGAACTCGAAGTTTATGGTCGTACTATCGGCATTGAGTTAGATAGAAGACAAACAAAAGATACTCTAATTAAACAACTTGAAGCAGTTAGTAAATAGGATTAGTCTTCTTATTTTATACACAGGGGGCTAGTAGTAATACTGCTAACCTCCCTTTTTTATAGGAGATGTAATGGCAACTGAAATAGACATTTGCAACCTTGCCTTGGCACATTTAGGTGATGATGCAACTATTGCTTCGATAAAACCACCAGAAGGTTCTGCTCAAGCGGAACACGCTGCAAGATTTTATCCTATAGCAAGAAACAGTTTATTAGAAGCACATACTTGGAATTTTGCAGCCAAACGTGCAAGTTTAGCAACTACAACTAATACGATTGAACAGTGGGAATATGCATATGTTGCACCTGCTGACATGATGACACCTGTTGCAATAATATCTCCTACAGCACAAAACGATTATGCTACAAGAATGTCTGCCGGTGATACTCCCGGTGGGATAACATCTAACTATGCACCTACTATCGTGGCAGGTCAATATACACCACAGCAATTTGCAGTAGAAGGAATTTATATTTATAGCAATCAAGAAAATGCATTGTTGCGATATCAATCATTAGTAACTGATTCAACAACATTTTCACCATTATTTATTGTTACTTTGTCTTGGCATTTAGCATCTATGATGGCAGGGCCAATAATAAAAGGTGATCAAGGTATGGCACAAGCAAAACGATGTACAGAAATGATGCGTAATTATTTAGCAAGTGCAAAACAACAAGATAATTTACATAGAGATATAACAGTAGAGCATATTGTGCCTTGGACATCTGGGAGGTAATTAATGCCAAACACAAGAACTTTTCTTAAATCATTCTCTAGTGGTGAAATATCACCAGAAATGGCAGGTCGTATAGATGACAGTAAATATCAACAAGGTGCTGCAACAATGCGTAATTTTATTGCTAAACCACAAGGGCCAGCAGAAAACAGACCGGGATTCTTTTTTGTAAAAGAGGTAAAAGATTCTACAAAACAAACAAGGTTAATACCATTTAGATTTAACGTGTCACAAACAATGGTCATAGAAATTGGCCAAGAATATTTCAGATTTCATACACAAGGTGCAACTTTACAATATGCAGATGGGTCAGCGTGGAGCAGTAGTACTAACTATTCTATTGGTGATATAGCAAAACATGGCGGTGTAAATTATTACGCTAAAACAGCACATTCAAATAGCCAACCACCAAACTCTACAAATTGGTATGCATTGCCAACTGATATGACATATGAAATACCATCACCATATTTAGAAGCAGAATTATTTGATATTAAATTTGTACAATCTTCTGACGTAATGACGTTGGTACATTCTAATCATGAACCGGCAGAATTAAGAAGATATGGTGCAACTAATTGGCAATTTTTTAATATTGATTTTACAGCAGCAATTTCTGCACCAACTGGATTATCTGTTTCTGCATATATGCCCAGTTCAGCAAGTAACAATTCTGACACTAACGAAGATCATACTTATGCCGTAACCGCAATAGCAAGTGACGGAGTACGAGAAAGTGCAGCATCAGGTACTGTAACTGTATCTAATAATATTTTTGTTACAGGAGCTAAAAATACTGTTACATGGAACGATGTTGTTGGTGCATCAAGATACAGAGTTTATAAAGAACAAGGTGGTTTGTTTGGTTTTATTGGTGAAAAAGATCATGATTCATCAACCAATCCAAGTACATACAGCATTGTTGATAATAATATTGCACCAGATTTTGCTATAACACCACCAAGATACGAAACTATATTTTCTGGTACAAATAATTTTCCTAATGCTGTTTCTTATTTTGAGCAACGTAGAGTTTTTGCTGGTACTAATAATGAACCGCAAACTATATTTATGACTAGGTCAGGAACAGAAAGTGATATGTCATTTAAATTACCAATACGAGATGATGACCGTATTCAATTTAGAGTTGCTGCTCGTGAAGCAAACAGAATAAAACATATAGTACCGCTGACGCAATTGTTATTTATGACAGAAGCAGCAGAATGGCGTGTAACTTCTGTTAATAGTGATGCTATAACACCTACATCTATAGCAGTAAAACCACAATCATATGTAGGAGCTAATAATACACAACCTGTAGTAGTTAATAACAGCATGGTTTATATTGCAAGCCGTGGTGGTCATGCAAGAGAACTAGGATATAACTGGCAATCTAATGGTTTTATTACTGGTGACTTATCTATAAGGGCTGCACATTTGTTTGATGGTTTTGATATTACAGATATGACTTTAGCTAAAGCACCAACACCTATTGTTTGGATGATTAGTACAAGCGGTAAATTAGTAGGTCTTACATATGTACCAGAACAACAAGTTGGTGCATGGCATCAACATGACACAGACGGTACATTTGAAAGCGTTACAACAGTTGCAGAAGGTAGTGTAGATGCAGCTTATTGCGTAATAAAAAGAACTATAAATGGTAACACAAAAAGATATATAGAACGCATGGGTACAAGAGATTACACATTACAACGTGATAGTTTTTTTGTAGATTCTGGCCTGACATATAACGGCACAAATACAAATACAGCAAGAACTGTAACTATAACTAGCAGCGGTAATTTTACAAAAGGTAGTTCTGTTACTTTAGAATTTCCATCAACTATACCTGTATTTAATTTTGGCGGTAATGGTCTTACTACAGATTTAAATGATGCAATAGTAATAGTTGATGGCACTGAAACTTATAGATGTGATATTACAGCAATTGCAGATAATCACACTGCAACTGTAAAACTTGATAGAGATTTGCCAAGCAGTTTACAAAATACAGCAATAACTTCTTATGAAATTGCAGAAAAAACATTATCAGGATTAAGTCATTTAATTGGTAAAACAGTAAACATATTGGCTGACGGTGCTGTACATCCAACTAAAGTTGTAGATTCTAATGGCAGTATTTCTTTAAACCGTGCATCTAGTGTTACACACGTTGGTTTACCTTATGTATGTGATTTACAAACTTTGCCATTAGCATTGCAAACAGAAGCTTTTGGTCAAGGCCGTGTTAAAAATTTAAACCATGCTTGGCTTCGTGTTTTTGAAAGTTCTGGTATATTTGTTGGCCCTACTTCTGATAAATTGACAGAAGCAAAACAACGTACAACAGAACCATATGGATCACCACCTAATTTAAAAACAGAAGATATAAAAATAATGCTCACTCCTTCTTGGCAAGATTATGGCCAAATATTTGTAAGACAAACTGATCCATTACCATTAACAGTTGTTGGAATTACTTTAGAAGTATCTGTTGGTGGATAGTGTAACCGTAAACCGATAAACTGTTTGTATAGTATAAAAATAAGTAGGTGTTGAACTTATGGCAATAGACTGGAAAAGTTGGGATACAGTAGGCGGAATAATGTCAATAGGCGGTACTGTGACAGGTCTTATTGGCAATATTGCAGCAGCAAATAGACAAAGATATGAAGCAGAAAGTGCAGGTTTAACACTTGAACATCAAGAAGACATGGCAAAAATTAATGCTGAAATGTTAGAGATGGAAGCACAGCAAGTGTATAGAGCATATAACAGGCAGATAATGACTAAAACAATGGCAGCAGGTTTGAAAGAAGGAAAAGCTAAAACAAGTTTTGCTGCAAAAGGTATAACTCTTGGATACGGCAGTGTTGCTAATGTTTTTGCATCGGATGCTGTAATGAGAGAACTAGATAAAATAACTATGAATAGTAATAGAGTAAGGGCTGCAAACCAGATGAGAACAAGAGGGGTGCAAGCTGATATTAGGTCAGATATGTTAGGTGTATCAGCAAGTAATATGTTTGCTACTGCATCAACTGTTAGTCCATTTTTAAATATGACAAGCACGCTTATGTCAGGTGTTGGTGATTTTGCAAAAGAAGATGGTTACGGTTTAATTGATTTAGGTTAATTATGGCAACAGTACCTTTACAACAAACACCTACAGAACAAATAGATACTGGTGGTACACCATTATTTTCTGCTACTAATATACAGCCAGTACAAGATACAGGTGTTGCACAAGATATAGGACGTTTAAGTCAGGCACAAAAACAATTTGCACAAATAGCAGCAGATTTACAGGATCAGCATGATGACATTAAATCTAATGAAGCATATAGAGGATATCAAGAAGAAGCAGATGTAAAAGTAAATGAATATTTAAACTTGCAACGTGGTGATGCAATAGCAACAGTAGGCTATGACGAAGACACTAATAAACCTATAACTAGATATGACCAGTTAGTAAATGATTTAGAAGAAATATCTGGTAAGTATTTAGAAACATTAGATAATAAAAGTCAAAAACAAATATTTAACGATAAATATGCAGCATCAAAACGTATATCAGTAAATAGTGCTAGTAAACATTCTTTAAAACAAAGCAGATTAAAATTAAATGAAGAATCTGAATCTAATATTGAGCTTTCAAAAAATGCAGCAATAAATAGTTTTGAAAGTTGGCAAGACCAAAATGGTGATTACGCTGTTAATTATTACAGAGGACTTTTAGAAATTAAACGTAATGCAGAATTAAATGGTCGTAATACTGATATAAATAAAGGGCCATTAAGTTCTAAATATTTAGAAGATGTGCAAATATATAACAAAGCAGTAATGGAAGGCACTGTAGACAGGTTAATAAAGTTACCCGGTGGACACGCAATAGCAGATGCATATGTAAAAGCACATAAACCAGAAGATGCAAAAGAAATAATTACTGAATTGGAAATATCAATTGCAGAGAAGCATGAAGATTACAGCCAAGAAAAATGTGTTAATGGCGTTTTAACTGCTAATGGTAATCAAAACACTGGAAATTTTAAAGACCAAACAAATAAATTAATGTGTTTAAAAAGCAATCATTATGTTAATGATGGCAATGGTGGTGCAGTATATGATGGAAATCATAGTAACGAAATAAATATTGCAGGTCAAACCCAAGAAAACAATATTGATACTTTAGAAAAAATAAGAAACGAATCAAAATTTTATAAGCTTGATTCTAATGCAACATTAATAAATGAACATCAAACAACACATTTATTTGCTGTACAACATTTAGGCGTTAAAAAAGCAGACTCACTATACACTAAAGCTAAATCTAGTGTAGAAATAGATACAGCTAGATACAAAGAAGATGCAACATATGCAAAACAAATAAATGAAAAAATAATAAATAACTACAACAAGTTAATTAATGAAGAAGCAAATAAAAAATACAAAGGTGATTATGTAAATGCAATTGCTAACGATCTAGAAATAATAAAAAAGGGTATTAATTACGATGGTGATTTTACAAGTGACGTAGATTTTATTACAGGATTACGTCCGTTAGAAGTTTTAAAAGCAGAAATAAAAGAAACAATTACAGATCCTAAACAACAAAAATATGCCTTGCAAGATTTAGAAATTAAATACAAAAAAATTAGTAGTGAACGTACAAAAGTTTATAACGAAGGTCTTAACGCTGCAAAAGAAATAGCATTTGCAGAAGAAGGTGGTTGGAAAAATTTAGAAGCTAACGGAATTAAAATAGAAAATTTTAGTGAAAGCGATCAAGAAATATTAAAAAAAGGACAGCCAGAAGAATCAGATTTAGATACTTTAATTGAACTAGAAAAAAATCCAGTAGAAGTAGCAACTAATTTACCTGCATATAGTCAATTGTTATCGCAATCAGATTATTTAGGTTTGAAAAATTATGCAAACTCTTTGCGTTCAGAATCTTCAACTGGCAGTGCAACTGCTGATTCAACCATGTTTGATGACACATTAATAACATATGGATTTGATACTATTTTTACAAAGAAAAAAGGTAAAGGTAGAGAAGGTAATACTGGTGAAACGGATTTAGATAAAAAGAAAGATTATATACAATTAAAAGCTGAATGGAAAGAAAGAATTAATCAATTTATAACTGACAATAATGGAGCTAAACCTACAAACGCAGAAAAGCAAAATATGTTAAATGAAATATTAAATGACAAAGTATATGTTAAAACACCTTGGTTTAAACAACATATACAAATACCTGCCGAAGCACTTGATGATGATCAATTTAAAGATGCATTTGTGTTTGTTGGTAGTGAAAAAGTATTTACATATAACATACCGAAAGATGTTAGAGAGTATTTTATATCAGGGTATGTAGCTGCTGGTATGTCATATACAGAACAAATGATTGCAAACGAATGGTTGTTGCATGGTAAAAAGAAATCTAAAAAAGAAATTATAAAATTTAAGGAGGATAATAATTTATGAGCGACAATCCATTTTTAGACACTTTAAACAAAAGACAAAAATTAGCACCTAGTCAAAATTATGGTGAACATCTTGATACCTTAAACACTGAAAACCCATTTTTTGAAACTTTAAAAAAACGAGAAGAAGACAGGCAAAATGAACTAAAAGCACAATACAGACAAACACTTAATTCTGTTTTAGAAAAAGATCCTGACATGGTTGGTGAGGGTTTGCAACTTGCAAAAGAATTAAACTTACCAAAAGAATTTGCATTAAATAGTGAAGAAGCAATTAAATTATTAGCTGAAAAAAATAGAAAAGAAAAAATATTAAGTTACGAATTAGCAAAAAAAAGTCCAATTTTAATGAAGCAACTTACTGACCCTACGTTTGCTGCATTAGCTTACGACAATATAAATGATTTAGAAGGTTTAGAATATGCTTTTGATGCTATAAAAAAAGCACCGGAAAATATATCACAAGGTTGGGAAAAAGGAAGATTAAACGTAAGAAGAGGAAAAATAGGTAATTTAAAAAAATCAGGCAAAGGTAACGAAGAATTAAATGCAGAATTAGCAGAAATTAATCAAAGATTAGAAGAATTAAATAGTGATGGATCTGGCATATTAGAAGAAGGTTTTGCTATTTTTGGCCAATATTCTAAGACTTTACCAACTGCTTTAGAAGGTGGTTTATATACAGGTGCTGCTGCTGGAGTTGCAGGTGCTGTAACAGGGCCGGGTTCTATATTTACAGCTAAAGGTGGATTTATTGTAGGGTTTTTAGGAACATTAGGTTTAGAAACATACAAAATAGAAGCAGGTTCTACATACCTTGATCTTGTAGATGAATTAAAATTAACTGAAGGTGTTGACGATCAAACAGCAAAACATATAGCTACTGGTGTTGGTGTTACGAATATGTTGTTGGAATGGGTTGGTGCTAGTGCTGTAACTGCTCCTATAAGAAAAACATTATCTAAATATGCTACAAAATCAATTGTAAAAGAATTAGCAAAACCAACAGGACGCAAAGCAATAATGCAATTTGCTAAAAATTATATTGGTGGAAATATAACAGAAGCAGGTACAGAAGTATTGCAAGAATTGTCTAATGTTGTAGGTCGTGATTTAGCAGTAGCATTTAGCGATAGAGAAGATTTAAAATTAAAACTTACTAATGCAGAAGGATTACAAGAAGTAGGAAATAGATTAGGTCAAACTTTTATACAGACTATGAAAGGCATGACTTTAGTAGGTCTTGTAGGTAGTGGCCCAACATTTATATCTGATGTTTCTAGAGCAAATAAAGCTAAAAAAGATACTGCATTTATTGAAGAATTATCAGAAAAGTCTGTTAATAACAAAACAAAAATAAGAAATCCAAGTGAGTTTCAAAGTTTTGTAGAAAACTTAGCAATAGATAAAGACGTACAAAATTTATATATTGATGCACAAATATTAAATCAAGCAATAATAAACAATGGCATAACAATAGAAGACATACAGCAAGTATCACCTGATGTTGCACAACAACTTATAGAAATAAATAAATCTGGTGGACAAGGCGATGTAGTAATAAAAACTAGTGAATATGCAGCAAAACTAGCAGGTACACAATTTGACGGTTTTTTACAAGATCATTTGCGTGTTGACCGTGATGGTTTTAGTAAGTTAGAAGCTACACAGTTTAGAGAAAATCAAGATGCAATAAGACAAGAAGCTGTAGAAATTATTGAAAAACAAAATAAAATATCTAGCGAATTTGTAGCCAGTGCAAAACAAGTAAAACAAGATGTTGCATTACAACTACAACAATTTAAACAATATACACAAAAAAACATAGAGTATGCGTCAACATTTTTTCGTGATTATGTAGTTATACAAGCAAATAAATTAGGTATAACACCAAAAGAATTTGCAGCTAGAT
>VTLG01013160.1_pt1 | contig 22746 bp, 19 predicted proteins | sample 4694571 | NCBI WGS metagenome assembly VTLG01 (sample SAMN12604809, study PRJNA352737) | marine metagenome | biome: ENVO:00000447; feature: ENVO:00000209|ENVO:00000569|ENVO:01000036; material: ENVO:00002151; isolation source: viral sequences binned using virsorter ...
GTCGTGATCAATTTCATCACCAGCAGCAAGTTTTTGGGGAGTATCTGCCTTACCAGCACCTTTCTGTTGGGCATCTCCACTTACAGATTTTGCCGCAGCAGTAGCTTTCTTACCAACCTGATGCTCAGGATGATCTTCAACACCGCCCTTTTCAGTTTTAGCGTCTTGACCGTCTAAACCACCCAAGTCTTTTGCTTTCTCGCCTTCGACTTTTTCAGCTTTATCAGCACCGGCAACATTAGGTTTCGGGTCTTTAGCGTTGGAGACACTTTTACCGGCATCTTTAGACTCAACATCTTCTCCTTTACCTAATGGTTTTTCAGAAGCTTCTTCAAGTTCAGCAAGAACTTCTGCTTCCAGTTCTTCAATTGTTTTTTCTAATTCGGACATAGAATGTCTCCTTTTGCTGTTATTATATTTATAAATTATAATTTTTTGAGGAACTTTGCAAACTCCAAAGCCTCCACATTTGCATCTCTTTGACGTTGTTTAACGTCAAATTTCCGCTTTAACTCAACAAGTTCTGCTTCCATGAGGGCTCCATTGTTCCAAACCCACTCCTTTCCTTCCATAATACCCTCAACAAATGCGTTAGGAGCGGAAGGATCAGCAACAATATCAGCAGCAGTTGCTAAATAAAAATCATCTCTCACATAATTAGCACCATTTTTTTGGTCTAAACTTCCCATGCCTCTAGAAGAAACACCCAACTTTCCGCCTTCGTCCATAAGAGATTTTACAATCTTACCCATTGGGGTTTCCATAATCTTCGCTTCACCAATAAAATTCTTACCATCTGGATACAATTCTGTAACCATATGAGATACACGTTCTAGGTTAACTGTTGGGCCATCAGGATGGCCTAACTCTCCGTAAGCACGTTTTTCATTGATGAATTTTTTGTTATACCGGCCAACTTCTTTTTCCAGTACTTCCATTGGATACACTCGACCATTACGGTTCTTAATATCAGCCTGTAGAAAAATACCTTTAATCTTGTAGTTTTTACCACCACCTTCTTTTGCTTCGGTGATATACTCTACTTCTTCTACTGCCTCTGAAAATAATTTTACTGTATCCATCTCTTTATCCTTTATGTGATATTATCAAAACCAGATACTTTTCTAAATTTGACTATAAGGGTTCCAACTGATGCTGAACCATTTGTGATAAGAACATCTCCTGTAGCACCAGAAGCATTAGTATTTGGAAGCGCAGGCAATGCTTGACCGCCGGCATTATAATTACCATTGCCGGTAAGCGAAAGAGCAACAACATTCGTTGTCGCATCCCACAAAATATCTGTTTGAGAAGCTACAGACCACCAACAAGAAACAATGGAAAGTCTTGGATCAGTTGCGGCACCTTCCGCATCAGAAGCATCTAAAATACTAGCAGCACTGTTCGTGCCAGTAGTTGTAACTTTCACAATGTATTCAAAATCAGAATCTACTATTTCCTGTAAAACTAATGCCATTATCTGCTCCTAAATTGATAACATCTCTTTTTCAAAATAATCCATAAGTTCCTTTTCGGGAACTTTAAATTTTTTTGATACATCTCGTATAGTTTTCTCAAAACTATTTAGGAAATCTGAAGGTTTAGCATCCATAATTCCGAAAATTTGGTCAACAGCCCCCTTCATTTTGGGAGAAAGCTTCCGATATTGCTTAGATTTCTTGTGTTCATCCTTCTCTATTACGGAACTATAAACACCTTCAAACGTCTGCGTCATTTACGTCTGCTTCATTATCCGTAAATTTAGAAACAAAAGTTTTAGAAATATCTTTTCTTTTAATTTCCAAACTATCGCCAACTTTCTTAGCAACAGCATCCTTAAATGCTGCCTCAGCTTCTAAATTATTTCCGCCCTCAATTGCATTTACAAATTCTTTACTCATTTTTTAGTTCCCTTCCTAATATGAAAGTCTTTTTCATCATCTACTGGTTCTTCTTCTTCCTTGTCTGAATCTTCTTCTGGAGGCGCTTCGCCATCATATTTCGCAACATCATCAGCTGGAATCGCACCGCCAGCAGCATCTTGTGGATAACGTGTAATACCATCCCCTACATCTGGTACGGAAATACCGCCATCTTCAACACCTTGTTCTATTTCTCTACGAACCTGACCTTGCATTTCATCAATCTCAGCATCATTCATACGCAATACTTTTTTCAATACATATTCCTTACTGAAGAATGTACCAACATAAGATTGAATTGATTCTAAGGTTTGAATTCTATTTTCCAAAAGTTCTGCATCTTTAAGTTCTGCAAAATGACCGTCTTGCAAGAAGTCATATTGAATATGTTCTTGAATTTCAGGCCAATCTTCTGGTGCAATAATACCTTTTAGTAAAAGCTGTGTTTTTAACATATCTGTAAACATTGGAGTGAATTTCTTACGAATACGTTGTACAAACTTTGAAAACTTTAATTCATCTCTTGTTATTTCAGTTGCTCGACCAAGACTAAATCCATTATCCGTTTCCATACGAGAAACTGGCACATTAAGAGAACGATACAACTTTCTTTGGAAATATGTTATATCATCTATCTCCCCCAGATTAGAACCGCCGGGAAGTGTTGTAATCTCTGTACCTCTACCACCTTCACGCCTTGGAAGCCAAAAATCTTCAAGCATCGACATATGGTTTCGGTCATCCCGAATTTCTCCTGTACTCGCATCGTATACTAACTTATTGCGATAACGATTCATGACATCTTTTAAATACTGTTCTGCTTTTATCTTAGGTAAGTTTCCTACATCAATGTAAAATATTCTGCGCTCTGGAGCACGAGAAATACGATAAATGACCAACGCATCTTCAATCATCCTCAATTGATTCACAGGCTTGATTGCCTTGTGCAAATATGATAGTACACGACCACTATTACCATCTATCAAACCAGATGGACAATATGTGATTGAATCTGCTGAGATTTTTAATCCCTGATTAGTTCCAGCTGTTCCAGCAGAACCTAATCCTTTTTCATTGTACACATAATATTCCTCAATTTTTTCGATCATATCAACGCCAGTTTTATTATTTTTTCCTTTTTTAACTTCTCTGACTTTTTTGATTTTGGTCGAATCAATATATCTAAGTTCTGTAATCCCCCTTCTTGGATTTTTTGTATCAATAATCTTATGATAGAAAATTCTACCATCTACATACCAGCGTCTAAAAATATCGTGACCCTTTGCTTCAAAATGCAAAAGTCGCAAAATTTCTGAAAACTCAGCTCTAATTTTTCTTTTAATTTTGTCGGGATAACGTAAACGATCTAAAGTAACTTGTACTGCTTGATCGGCTTCATTTGAAATAATGCCCTCATTTACAATATCTTCAACAGCAGTATCACATTCTGCTTGTTGAGCTATATCACGATACCGACGAATTAAATCTAGATCGGTTCGTTCTCTACCATCTGTGTCTAGGATTTGTCCAAAAAAACCACCACCAGCAACGTCAATAGTGCCGTCATCAGGAGTTGGGGTGGAGAATGAAGGCTCTCCACCCGAATCCTTAGCTGATCGTTGTATACTGAACCCAAAAAGTTCTGCCATAATATCTCCTACTAGTTCTTAATAGTATTTAGTAGGTTCAAATTAGAAGTTTACGCCTGAAGCCTCAAAATGTTGATATCTCCAAGTAACGTCAAATTCCTCAATGGCATCGGCCGCATCAGAAGTTAAGTCAATAGCTGTTACTTCTGTAGGCCAAGCACTTCTAAAAATATAACTCTTTAGAATTACGTCGTCACGATCCATCTGTTCCACAATCAAATCTGATTGGTAGTCGGATGGAAGAGTTACGCCCGTATTTAATTCTAAATCATTAATTCCGTTAGACCACCTTTCCATTGCGTTACGAATCATAAAGTCCGTATCGTTCATGAAAGTAACTGTCCAAGGATCGGCAAACTCCCTATCTCCAGCAATATAAATTTTCCTTCCACGAAAGGGAATTTCAATTTCTGAAAGACTATTAGCGGGCAAAGATGATGCCCTAACTAAGAAAGAAGTTCTACGAATATCCAACCCGATAGAAATAGCAGGAGGCGAGAAGACTGTTACCCTAAACTGATTAGCTCGGGCTCCGCCACCGATTAAATTTGCTTTAAAGTCATTAATACTTGTCATGGTTAGCCTCCTACCTCACTAAACGCAACGCCAGTTCTTACTGCCACAAAGTTTAGTGTAATGAAGTTGATTGACCTATTTGGTTTAATAAAGATATCGCCAATAAACTCGTTTCGATCAATAACCTCACCTGTGTTATTTGTACTGTCACATATAACTTTAAAATCGGTAATACCACGACGGCCTTGTACGTCCCTCAAAAAAGGTTCAACCATATTTCTAAAGTTTGCCCTTGTAAACTCATCATTGAACTCAAAGAGCATGTACTTAGCAGCAGTTGCAATAGCCTTCTCAAGAACCAAGAACAACCGTCTTACGTTAATTCGGTCAAACGCACTTGGTTTTGCAAGAGAAGTTTTATCACCAAATAATGTTACACCTTGGCCGGGAAAGTTAACCACTGGATTAACCCGAGCCTTATAAAGAATATCTCTATCTGCCTTTTTAGGATTGAAGGACAATTTAATTGCACCCCTTATATTACCCCGATTATAACCAGCTGGAGAGAACCAAGGATCAGCAACACCATCTGTATGGGCACAAAGTCCAGCAATATCGCCGTTCAATGGCACCATTCGATATACGTCATTGTATTTGTCATACATGTATTTGTATCCACTGTCGAATACCATGTAAGATGATGCAGGGCAAAGGTCATATGCAGTTTTTATATTATTGACTGCCCGAGCAGAAGTTGCACCAGCACTTGCAACACCAACAGTTGCAGAGCGATATGGTGAAACAAATCCCACACAATCCCGCCTATCTTCAACAAGGTCATTAATCATTGTTACATGAGTGTCTTGCGTAGCAGCTGTATCACCAGCACCACCACCTTTACCACCAATTACTAGATTGATATCATGTGCCTCTGTATCAGCAAACTTATCGTAAGCAAGTTCTAATTCTCCAGCAGTTACCGCATAGTCATCTGTTCCACCCGAAAGTGAATCAATTGTAATTGGTAGAACATCGGTGTAAGCAGAAGTTGTATCTGTACCCCAATTTGAACCAGCAGAAATATGATCTGTCCAGTAAATGAACTGTGATTCTCTGAAAATTACGTCTGGATAGTAATTGCTGTTACCTTGAGCAGTCCTAGCAACTGAACTTTTTGACATATTTGGAAAGACTTCCAGAACACTAGAAGTTCTCTGTCCAGCAACATCAGCATCGTAGCCTGTAAGATCACCTGTTGTGTCATAAACAACAACATGAAGTTCATCAGCTGTACCACGGCCGTTGTCTTTTGCCCATTGGGATTGACCAGGCGCATTTTCAAACAGATCGTTGTATTTCCATTTACGCCTCATCGTTGAGTTGTCTGCAATAGCATTTTGCAAACCAGCACCATTTGGATCATCTTTTAGACGAATTGACAATACGTTAGTTGATGTATTAATAGCTGTAACCTCATACTCATTAAATTCGTCAACTGGAACTGTACCAGAATTGTCTGAATAGAAAGAGATTAAATCTCCTACATTAAATGCATAACCACTTGCATCAGCATCATCAACTGTGATTGTTTCAGCACCAGCACTTGCAGCACCATTAACTAACTGATTTGTACTAAAGTTCTGTTCAAATGCATCGGCAGTAGCACAAATCTGCACACCGATTGAATTGCCCCAAGTACCAGCAGTACGGGCTGTCCACTCACCGTGAGAACCCTGTCCTGTACTAAAAGATGCTTCATAATGTTCATCATCACGAATGAGAATACCACTATTCGCACCAGCATTTACAACTGCTGATTCACAACGAACAACTTTAAGATGGTCTGAATACTGCAAGAAATTTGCAGCTGCAAACCAACTTTCAAATGCATTACTTGTACCTTGAGGTTTGCCAAATAACGCAACTAAGTCTTCTTCTGAACTGACCGATACTACCGAAGAAACTGGGCCCTTTTCAAATGGAGCTGCAATCGCACCAATCGTGGTTTGAACAGCAGGAATTACATTTGTAAGGTCAATCTCTCTGACATGTACGCCAGGTGAAACTAAAAAGCTCATATCTATACTCCTTTTATTAAGAGTGTTTTTTGTATTTCATTAATATTTATAAAAAATCAATTTGCAAAACCTGTCTTTTATATGTGTTATAACATATAAATAATATCATGGCAAATGCACATTATGAAAAATATAGAGATACCATTAAAAAGGTAGCTCGTAGAAATTATCGCAAAAGAATTGTTTTACTTAACGAATTCTTGTCAGATAAGTCCTGTAATCACTGTGGAGAGAGTGAAACTATATGTCTCAAATTCTATCCTCATGATGCAGAAATACGAAAGTTGACAAAAAGAGTTGGTACTAGTAACGAAAGTCGTAAAGAAATCTTTCATCTAGTAGGTAACTCAACAATATTATGTTCAAATTGTTGGATCAAAGCAGATAATGATTTGATTGAATTTATTTAGTTTTCTACCAATCTGAACCATAATCCCTTACTACAGGATTCCATTTTGTACCATATTCATCTACCATTTGACCAACATTTTCGTCTTCCAACCCTGTAACAACAAATCCAAAAGGAGCCATATCCTGTTCTAGAGCGTCTTGTTGTTCTCTCATCATGGTTTGTCGTACATCCATATCAGTTAATTCTTTAAAATATTGTTGGTCACAAGTCCATGCGAATATGAATAAACATGCAACTAGATCATCTGTACAGCCTTCATCAGCTTCAAAGGACTGACCCTTAACAATAAACGTAGATAACTCGCTGATAATATCCAAATCTTCTACAATTAATTTATTATCTTCTAACAATTGTTTTAGATTAGAACACCCTATCTTTTTCACCGCCTTAGTAGTTCTTACCCCTAATTGTGCTCTACCCCCTGAGAACCCCCCTCCAAGGACTTGGCCCGCCCGGCCACGCATGGAAGCCATAATAAGGTTGTCATACTCCAAATCAAATTGTAATGTTGTTGCTACCTGTTCTCCAATATCATTTACTTCTACAAGTACAAAGGCTTGATTGTATGCTCGTGCTATATCATAGATTTTGGAAGGAAATAATAGGGGTTTAATCTCATTATCTCTATACTTTGCAACAATTCTATAAGGCATCTCTGTTACATCAAATACTACAAATGCAGAATAATCATTAGATGTACCACGGGAAACATCAGCTGTCAATACATAAGTATGGCCTTCTTTAGGTTTTACATACAAATCTAGTCCAGCATTAGACTGTATAGGATTTATATATGCCATTGTTCTTAACTTTTGCGGCGATATTAATGTGTCTATAGAACCAAGAAATTCACACTCAAACTCTGTATTGAATTGCGATTCTGAAGTATTTTTAATTGTTTCCTGTTTCCATTTTTCATCTCGGCCTGGGATTTCACTCCAATGCACTTCAATAGGAACATATGAGTTTCTTTCATTTTCTGCATCACTCCATAACTTGTAAAACATATTCATACCATGTGGAGTTGAAACAATCATGACTTTTGTGGTCTTACCAGAACTAATGGTGGGGTACACAGATGAAAAGAACTGTTCAGCAACATTAGCTGGAACGTAGGCGAATTCATCCAAGAAAATGATATTGTAACTACCGCCACGAACAGCACTAGCGCTAGTAGATGAGGCAAGAATTTTTGAACCATTTTCTAATTCCAAACTTCCCTTGTTCCATGTCATTACTCCTTGTTGTAACCACTTGGGTAAATTTTCATAGGCAAGTTGCAATCTTCCTAATAAATCTCTGGCAGTCGCAGCCTTATTTGCAAGGATTGCTACGTTTACCGTAGGATTGAATAAAACATAATGCAACAGATATGCTATGATTGTAGTAGATTTTCCAGACTGCCGAGGGAGTTTGCAGATGGTAAAACGATTATTATGAAATGTCCCTACCATTTCCTTCTGGAAATCATAGAGTTTAAATGGAACTAGACCTTCATCTAGAGAAACAATTTTAATATATGTTTGTATGAAATACATAGGATCATTCATACACTTAGCATATTCCTCAACCTCAGCCTGAGTCCACTCTTGAGCGACATTGGCTTTCTTTAGATTAGGATTGCCTAAGTAAGTTTGTTCCATTTCTAACCTTCTATTAAAAAATTACATGCTATACTTATTCTTAGTAAATCTTTAGTCGCCGCAGCAACCCCATGTTCTAACCAACTTGGAAATAATATTGCTTCCCCTGCATCAAATGGTCTTTTTCTAATTGTATTAGCATATGGTTGTTTCAAATAATGATGTGACTTATCCATATACTCTAATAATCGTGGGTCTTTAAAATAAAGATTTGCATCTGCTGTTGGTGTAACATAATAAACACAAGACCAACTTGCTTCCTCATGAATATGGGGCATGGTATATTCCCCATCTCGGCTTATGTTTGCCCAACTATTAATCATTCTAATAGAAGCCTGATCAATGTAAATTTGACTTAATATCTCATTTACACCAACAAGAAGAGATTTTTTTAAATCAAGAAATTCTGAATCGAGTAGGTCTTTATTACTTTGCCAACCACCGCCCTGTACGGGATCAAAACGAAAACCTAGCCCTTTATTTTCTCTCTCTAAACATTTGTTTTTTATTTGTTCATTATCAATATTATTAACTGTAAAAGTAAATGTGTTAGTAGGCCACATATTTTTACTTTTTACATTCTCAATTACTTTCATCCTTTAATTTATCCTTTAACATAGTCTGAAGCTCTGTAGTAGAACCAACGAATAATGCGTTAGTGACATTCTTCGGTGCATTACTTGGCACCTCTTTTAACTTACGCATCTTCTCTTGCAAATCACCTAGTTTTTCAGTTACCTCTGCGACCTGTTTAATAAGATTTCCAGCAACCTCATATGTTCTTGGATGCTCGCTTTCTTTTGCAAGTTCCAATATTCCATCAATCGCAGATGAACCCTTTTCCACCAAATTGTAAAAATTGTCTCTTTGATATTTGTAGTCATTCTCTATATCATCTCCACTCTCAGCTTGATAAGGAACAATCTTAGAGTCATCAGGTATGATTTTGGGGACAATTTTATCTATAACACCAAGTTCTTTGTCAATTCTTAATCTAGAATCTTTTTCCATCATGACTTATTATCGTCTTCACCTGTTTCTGGATTATAGTTCTGTGCATCTTCGTAAAAAGAAATTGTTTCATTAAATCCAAAATCATCATCAGCATCAGCAGTGGTTGGATTTGGTGTGACCGTAACCCTCTGTTCACGTTTTGGTGATTTGTCCGGCAAGTCTGTATATTGGTCAACTTGTACCGTCTTAATAACCTTACTGGAAGTAACAGGCCCATAAAGATAAAACTTAGCAGTAAAGGACAAAGTATATATTAATGATCTACGAGCAGCAAAATCACTATCTGCATAATCATCTTCATATCCTATACTGTTTAATATAATAGGAACATCTCTTTTAATAGACATATCTGCCATATCATTAATAGTTAAAGTATAATCAGGTTGAAAATATGGCAGAATTTGTTCCACTATTTGTAGCGCATCATCAGAATTTTTTGCCAGGACATACAATTCAAGGCCTAGATTATATGGAACAGGCATATATTGTGCATCTAATTGTTTTGTATTTGCTCCCTTTACTTGTTTAAATTTTTGTACACGGCTTAATTTTCTAGCAGAATCATATTCTAAATTTTGAATTTCAAATCCAATTCTGGGAAGAGTAACCGCAACCTGTTTTGTCAAATCGGGGTCTTCTGCTAAACGTACTAAAAACTTTTGTCGAGGGCCATAAGCTAATGGCACCTTCATTGACTGTGTAATAGTACCATTATTGTCCTTGCGAACTAAATGTATATCATTAAACAATGTTCCAAAAGCTACGACAACTTTTCGTATAGTTTCGTGATAAAATTGCTTTCCTAACATTATGCGCTCCCTGCATCACCAAATGGGTTTGATTCAGTGAAATCTAATACCGTATCGTCTAACTGATCAAACAGTTCATTCTGCGCTTGTCGATCAATATCATCATCACCCCTAGTGCCTTGTCCTAATATATAGGACTCCTGTATAATCCACTCACCAGTTTCAAGAATTATACTTTCACCGACAGAAGTGCTGTCACTTTCACCAACTATATTATCACCATCTGTCTCTTCAAGAAGCAATCCAGTATCTAAATCATCAGTGCCAGTTTCCAATCTTATATCTTCATTTACAGCTGAGGATTGTTCCAAAGTAATCTGATAAGCTAATGTATCTGTTGACAAGTTATCTTCGATATTGTCAATGACCGTAACACCCGTATCCAGAATTTCAGAACTGTAATCGAATATCTGACAGGACATTTTATATACAGGTAAATTATCTAACTCGTAGAAAGGTTCTTCATCTTCAACAGATTTTACTTCAAACAACATCTTGAATATTGGGTGAAATATTAAATCTCCCTCATACGGCCTATTTAAACCTGTTGGCGCAGTATCCTTTATAAGATAAAAATCTCCATCAAGTACACTAGAAGAAGAAGATTGATCTATTGTGCCAGAATCTAACAGAATAGCTCCACCCGTATCGTCTGTACCAGATTCTATAGCAATTTGATTGGACAGTGTTTGAAATCTTGGGACTGAAACAACGAATGTCACAGCACTCATATCTTGCAAACCAAATTTAGACATGATCAAATCATCACCACGCCAGCCATCGCCGTCTTCGACATACATCTCAATTTTTCTAGCATGTTGAAATTTTGATAACGCATCTTCGCCGAAGAAGGTATCTTCAGCGACAGCTTCCCTATCTACATAATGTACATCATGACCATAAATCTGGATTACTTCAGTGACTAAATCTTGATACAAGTTTCTTTCACTTGCAATAGTTGTTTCGTCGCCTGAATGAAATGCTGTATTAACTGCCATCCACTTACCCAACCATATAATTTATAGGTAACTCAAAAGCAAGTTGAATTTCTTCCTCAAGTTTTTGTTGCTCTTCAAGTGCTTGAGTAAACAAAGTCTCGCCATCCATTTCTACTCCACCTAACATTGTTACGCCCTTGAACTTGGAAAGGTTTGCACCCCATTGTTTTTTAATTAACGCTGTTGCATATCTTTTTAAATAAATATCATCATAAACATCTGTGTATGTGGTGGGGTCTAATTTTCTATAACATTCAATAACAAGATAATCTACATCAGCTGTTATATCGTTTTCCCAATCCATATCAACATACAGACGATTCTGATGTTGATTAAAACGAATTGGTGTTTCACCTACAAGAATATGCTCTAGAAAATCTAGATTTTGCATAGTCATTTCATATTGAATAACAGATGTTGAGGAAAAATCAAATAGATCATTTAATCGTAATTGATAACGAATATCAAACATGTTACTACCACCACCAGTATCGGTAAATGGAAATACTCGTACAACAGACACAACAGAATTTGGAATTGGAATAAAGTTCTTTCCTTCTTTCCACGTTGCAGTTATTGAACTGTCTACTGTATCGGTTGCAGTCGTTGATGCATCAGAACGAGCTCTCGTTACATCGTCTGAAGTAATTAGATGCTTGAGATACATTTTCTCAATACCATCGTAATGATACTGAGCAAAGTATTGAAGTGCTTCGTCTAAACGGTCATCGGCTTGGTCATCAGATACGTTAATATCAATAACTCCAAATCCAAGTGCCCTGAGACAGTAACTTTTTAATGTAGCTTTTGTTGAAGGCGTGGCCATACTATCTTCCTTTTCTACATATTTATATGTAAACTAACCTCAGCGTCGAACCTCCAAATTAGGAATTATTTACCAACAATTCTTTTAGAAGATGTTTAATCTCATGCATTTCTGATTTGAGATGATTTATTTCTCTTGTTGTGTCTCGTAATTCATCTCTTTGTCTTTGTGCAGCAGCGGCACGTTGTTTTGCTTTTTCATATGCTCCTGCATTTTTATTAATAACTGCATGGGATGTTGCATCTTTTAATAAATCAGGATGTCCCTCAATCTGTTTATATTTTGCCTTTTCCATTTTATGTTCCTAAAGCCAGACACCTTAAAGCTCTAATTCTGGGGGGTTCTGCACAATTCGTACCTTGCATTATAATTTTAATTTGAAAAGATATGAACTCTTGTAAAGGATTACCGATACCGTCATCAGTAACACCAGCTGTAAACTCATATTCTTGGAAATCATTAATAGAAGCAGATGGTGCTACAGCACTATCAGGCGAACCATCATCATTAAAGTATGTATAACTTAAATTATCAAAATCTTCAGATTCATCAGCGGGTAAAATCTTATACATCACCTTAATATCATTTGTAGCTGGACGATGAGCAGCAAATAAAACTTTTATTCCAGTTGCCAAATTTGCCAACGTAACTTGTTTTGTAATATAAATTGCAGAGTTTTCATCACCTTCAGCAGCTGTCGAACCAACAAATCCAGATGTAGGATATACATCAGCTGCTTCATCTATATCATTAATTCTATTTGCGACTGCTACCATAGATGATCTACCAAGATCAATAACAGGAGAAATAGTAGCATGTTCTGTTTCCATTGTAATTTGAATTTCAAATGATCTTAATCCAGAAAGTTCATTCGTTTCATTAATTGCTGAACATATCATATAAGGAACATCAAATTTATAGTTGTCGTTTAATGGAAACGAAATTTGTGGTACAAGTTCATCATTACGAGTATTTTGAAATGATGTTTGACTTCCAGATGGACTTGTTGCTCTAACCACTAAGGCCTTAGCAGTAAGTTTAGTATTTGGAAGTTCCATCAATCCAATAATGGTTGAAAAAGTATCCATAATAGCATTTTCTGTTGCTGTAACAGATGTACCACCGATTGAAGATAAACTACCAGAGCCATCAACCACGGGGGTTGTATCCAAAGTTATAGTGTAACTGTCAATTCCTATATTAGCTATTGCAGTATGCGTCTTATTGATTTCTGTAAATGGTACTTTATGCGCCTGATAAAGTTCCACAGTTGCGCCATCAGCATGGGCAGCAGCCGTTGTACTATTTACACCCCTAGAAACAACTGATACAGCTTCAGAACTAATAGTCGTATATGTCATTATCTCATCATCAATTTTTATATACCAAAGGCCATTAGCAAGTTTTGAATATATACCACTAGTATCATTAAAATTGGTTCCACTAGTCAATGTTAGAGTAGATGCCGTTGAGGTAATAGCGCCATTTAAAGTTGTTGTTGCCGGTGACTTAACTCCAGCAATAGTAACATTATTACTTACAGCATACATATGATGATCGGCATGTTGTATCTTCATTGTAGTACTGGCATCAGTAATAATGAGTGGGTCTTTATCCAAACTTTTAAGAGGAACATCATCATTTGTTAAAGTAAGCACACCACCAGATGAAGAGAATTGAGCACATTTTACATCAAACTTCATATCTTCCATCATACTTGGCGACCAACCTGTATTATTATGCGATTTATATAAAACACCAGCATGAGCTTGTTCAGCTACTTGTCGAGTCCCCCCAATATCAGTATCACCCATTCTAGCAATCCAGACTTTATATGCTGAAGTACTTGTTAATAAAACCAAACAATATTCGGTATCAGGTTCTACATAAACTGGTGATGGAAAAGTAAATGTTGTTGCCGTAGCAGCAGTATCAGAAATATTAATATCCGCTGGAAGTTTAACAACTCTACCAAAAGGTAAAATTTTGGGCCCAGGAAATCCATTCACAACATTTCTTAATTCCATAGTTACAGGAAGAGTTGCATCTTTCGCCTGAAAATATACATCTATTGATGTAATGAACAGGCCATTTCCACCAGATGCGTTATTTGGACTAACTTTGAAGGTTTGAGCTAAAGGATCACCACCACCACATTCACCGCAACCCTCATCTCCCCAATCTTCTACTGGAGCCGGTTCTGTAACATTTGTAATGTTATTTGTAACATTAGTTATATTTTGAATTATGCGAGGTTGTCTAGCAAGTTCGTCTGCAATTCTTCTAGCCTCTTGCGCTTCTGCAAGTGCAGCGGCAGCCTCTGCAGCAGAAGCAGTGGCCGCAGCAGTTGCTGCAGCAGCTTCCAATCTCGCAGCAGCAGCTTCTGCCAATGCATGTTGAAGTAATGCTTGTTCTTCATTAAAATTACCAGCACGTACCCGTTGATCAGCTGAAGTAATAGTATTAAAAGAAGTAGTTTGGTCTAATCTATTCCTTCTAACCTCAGCATTTCTTGTTGCAATAATTGTTTCCTGTTGTGTTTCTAATAAACCACTAGAAGAATAAATTGTAGTACCAGCTGTGCCGGGACGTTGTTCAGTACTTACTGTGCCATTATACTCACTAGAGGTAAGTCTAAATTCAATATCTCCTGTTGAAAATGTCGGATTACCTTGAACTTTTGGATCAGGTATAGCAAATGTTCCTACAATTTTACCAGTACCATCCGAAACTAAAGGGGCCCCAGCAACAAGATTAGAATCAGTTGTCGTAAAAGTAGAATCTGATGGCGTGCAATACGCACTCACGGCTTGTTTATTGAAAAATGCATATAATCTAGTTTTAGGTTTAAATCTTGTTCCAGTAAATGTAAGGGTTCTAGCACGAACAAGTGGAATTGCTGTTCGTGAAATAACTCGCAATCCCTGTGATTCTCTATCAACTCTAAGAGATACTTGAGTATCAACACCAGTTCTTGTTTGATCTGTTCTTACAGTTTCAGTAGTTCTCGTTACATCAAAACGGTCAGGCCTAAATTGGGTTCCACCCTCAATCCAGTTATCAGTTCGTGTTTCAACAACTCCTGACCATTGAGTTTGCCAAGAATTCCAAACAGTGCCAAGATTATTTCTTTCTCTTGCTAAAACTGCATCATAATCACCTTCTTCATTAACAATAAGTTCGGGCAGTACATCTGTCTCAAACCATGTATCTGAAGATGGAGACAATTCTAATTGACCTATCCATGAACTTGTTTTAACAGGTGTAACCTTTTCTACTCTTGTAGCATAAGGCTGACTTGTCATTGTTACTTCCGTATAAGGCAGGGTGATTAAATCACCAGTTTTTTGATAACCAGCAGAAGTTCTATCTGAATCAGTTGTAGCAGATTCTATTATATCAATAGCTTTTGTTCTATGTTGCGGCCGTAATTGACCAAGTTCAAAATCCATAGAATTTTTATAATCTCTATGTGCAGTATCACCAATACGATGGCCTTTAAAATTATCTACTACAAAACCAGATTTAAATCTATTCAATCCATTAGCGTCTGTTACTTCAAAACTTTCAGCATCTCTTTCTAACAGACTTAAAGCAGTATAATATTCAACATGATCCAACCTTTTGGCAATCTTACCAATATCTTTCATGGTATATCGTTGATGTTTTAACTTTCTTATCGTCACATTTCTTGGTTGAAAAGTATACGCCGGGCAGAAGAAAGTTGCTATTAACATACAATCTTCTGGAACTTTTGGTAATAATGGATTTTCAGCACTCTCACCGTCGAGTACCAGAAAAACTCCTTTAGAATTTAATATTAGAGATGAAAATCTAGGAAGAAAATATTCAAAATCAGCTTGAATGAAAGAGCCAGGTTTTGGAGTATCCACAGTAGTACCACCTGTTCCCCCAAAAGTTCTAGTATAAAAATTAAAGGATTGACCTGTTATTTCATCAACTGTTGCTAATGTGGCCGATGCGCCGGCAACATCATCCACTCTTGGACGAAAATCGTAAGTGTCATATAAGGGAAATTTACCACTTGGCGAAGGCTCATCAGTATCAACTTTTGATCCAGTATATATTGGAATATCATCATATTCCATCTGTTTTGCAATATCACTATAAGAGTCAACGGTAAACATATCTCCAACACCGTGTTCAAGATAATCATAAACAACAAGAAGTCTTCCTATAGGAGCGGCCGCTGATCTTTTTCTTACAATCCTTGCAATATCATAATAGTTATCACGTTGTCCAGTGTCAAGCAAATATTTTCCCGTAACCGAAATATCACCATCAGTTATTGATGATATAGCAGATGTTGCTGCTGAAGTTTCACCTGTAATTGTTTCTCCACTTGTAAAAGAAAAACTGTTAGTTGAAACAAAACTTATAGGACTAGATGTATCAATAATTCTAGCAGTGGCACCACTTGTACCACCTGTAATTTTTTCACCTCTAGTATATGTCCCTGTAATTGCTCCCAAGGTTAAAGTCGGTGCAACTGCATCCGTAGTAGAATCTTGTGAGTCAAAAACACCAACTAACTTAAATGCATCAGCACGGCCCAAAGAAATTTCTCTATCACTCGGCCGAGTTCCATAAGCATCAGTTGCTCCAGGCGACACTTTAACCTGTTTCATAAGTTTTGTAGTTTTTGTTTTCTGACTTACCGCTGTTTTAAGAATAGTTGCGGTAAGTTTAACTTTCGCAGCAGAACCCAAAATAGTGTTATCTGTAATTGTAAGAGAAGCTGTTCCTGTTCCACCTACTTCATCAGCAATACTAACAAGTTGTCCGGCCGTACCAGTACCACCACCAGCAGTAAGAATTGACATAACATAATCTTTTTCAGCGTGAGTTACAAATGTTTCATTAGTACCAGCATTAAATGTAACAATACCAGAAGAGTTGGTCGTACCAATAAACTGTCTACGAACAGTATATTGTGTATCAGATGCACCTTGATTATTTGTTGTTAAAAGAGTCTTAACAACTGCTTTTGGTAGTTTCTCTAATGCATTATTTTTCTCAGGGTCATTAAGTCTTGGAATTAAATTTGTTTCCATAATAATTCCACCACTAGAATCTTCTGGATCAGTAAAATTAGCATTAGCATTAGCACCACCAACATCTGTTCCATTTAATGTTAGATTATTTTCAACATTCTTTCTTCGCCTTGGGGGTTCTAACAATAAATCTGCTGTAAAATTTTGTGTAGCGGTATCATCTACCATAACCATAGAACGGCACTGTTCAAAGGTGTGTGTATTATCAGCATCATCACCTTGAACGGAAATCATAGTCAAATCATTATTAGATGAATCTTCTACAAGTTGACCTGTCTCTTCAGAATCAGAAGCTGTAAATTTTTCCCCATTAGAAAATCTACCAGAAGTTTTAATTACAACTAATTGTGTTCCAGATGTAGTAGCAATACTATTTACAACATAACCTGTAGCTCCAGACGTATTACCAGTTATTTGTACACCGCCATTAGCAAAATTTGAAATTAAAGTTGGACTTGGTGTACCACTAAGAGTAATATAAGTAAACATCTTAATATCAAAGAGATAAATTTTATATCTTGCATCATCAGTACCGATAGTACCAGAGTCATACTCTATTGCTCTAGCTCTACATTGTCCAATAGGGGCCACATCTTGTTGGCCAGAAACAGGAACAGCACCATCTGTAGATATAAAATGTGGATATAATGTTATAGTTTTGTATGCGGTTGTCTCACCAGAAATTGAAGATATATCAGGAGTGCCATAAACATTATTAATAAGTGCATAGTTCCCCAAGTCAAATGTAGTAATACCGGCATTTACTGTTTCAAAATCTCTAGCCTTATTAACATCCTTAAATGTTGGAGCAATTTTTTCTATCTCATGACCCCTAACATAAGCTTTACCTGTTGATATTTGACATGCTAACAGAGCATTAGTAGATATTTTTCCATCATCAGTATACTTTCCTGCTTCATAGTGACCAAGATTCTCATTTAATGTTGTACTTTCTTTCATCGTAACTTGAAAAGGTCGAACAGTATAATCACCAGATTCGTCAAAAGTCCTTCTAGCAATAGTTTCTTCTAATACATTATATTCAGTAGTACGGGTTACAGATTGTAAATTACCGCTTTTTGATGATAATAATTCAATAAAATTCTCATCAGATATACTATCGGCAGCAATTGATTTAAGCGTTGCTGAAATTTGCAAGCGATGAGCACCCTTTGCAGCATAGTTTGTAGAACCAGTTGCATTATCTAAAAGCGTGGAATCGTTTTCTGGGGTTACTAAAGTTTCGGTTATTTCTAATCCAGCACGAATATTTACTTCAGTAGTATATTTGGAAATAACTAATCGTTGTTCTGCAACTTCTACAAAATGACCACGAATAAAATATACACCTTCCTGTATGTCTACAGCTACGCCAGTTGCCGCGGCGGGGCCAGTTGAACTGCGAAGTTGAGTTTGTGTAGCTCCACCACCAGCACTATAGATAGAAGTATATGCTGTTGCAGAAGGTATGTTAACTGCATATGCAGTTGTGTGGGTAACACCAGCATTAGAAGATATATTTTCACCATCTCTGAATACTTTTTCTGAAACATCTGAACCAGTTTCAATATATCTCAAATATAAAGTTGGTTGATCTGTTGTTGTTGCAACATCAAACCCCAGAACTTCGGCGGTTACTCCACTACTAGCACCTGTAATTATAACAGGAGTTGTGGCATTGTAATACTGAGATGGATCAATAGTTTCCGTAGCAAAAGTCGAAGCAAGTTTTAAAGAATAATAATTGCTTATAAGGGAAATTTGGCCTGGAATAACCATAGCCCCCTCTTTGAACATATGTTCACCAAATTTTGCTATCTGATTTTGAAGAGAAGACTGCAAATGCGTCAATTCTCTTGCCTGGATGGCAAAACCTGGCCGGAATAAAGTCCTTAAATGATTCTTAGAAGAATCAAAGTCATCATAATATGGTGCTACATTAAGGTCTGTCTTTTGAGCCATATTTTAAAACTCCACAATAATTTTAATATCTTCAGTCTGGTCTGTAGCCCGACTAATTGGTTTTCTATTCTCTTGATAAATTATATTGCCGCTGTCAGGTTGTAGTTCTGGATTAGCATACCCATCCGAAAATGTGATAGTATTACCATTTGCAAGAGTTACAGCTGTATCGGCAGTTGAATCTGGTGTTCCTGTTGCAGAAGAACTTGCTCCTGTTATTGTATTAGAACCCGAAAATGCCGTATTAGAACCTGTAGCACTAACTGTTCCATAATCTGCAAATCTTTCCTGTTGATAATAAAGTATAGAAAGGGTACTGTCCCACTCTACAACCTTACCTATCGCACCAGTAGAAGTTTGTGAAATTTTTTCATCAGCACTAAATGTTCCTGACACAGAAGTTAACTTCAATGCAGACACTTGACGATATGTTGATGCCGTTGCAACTGTTGTTGTACCGTATGTTGTTGGATCAGTAACAAGAGCAATATTTCTAAAATCATTTCCAGCAAGAACGTCATCAGCCTCTGCACCTGTGAGTGTTGTAGTCATCATAACATAATGACCTCCTAACTCAGCAACTGCATCATATCCATGTCCATTTTTAGGACTGATTACAACAGCTACCTCTCCACCTGTACCACTTCCCATATTAGAGGCAGTTGTAAGGTCTGCATCTGAAAAAGTATAACTTGATCCAAGATTAACAGTTCCATATGTATAACCAGCACCCATTGAATTAATAGTAGTATCTGTACCAGCAGTTAAACCAAATGATTGAATAGTGTTACTGGCCACGGTAATTCGTATTACTGCACCTGATGAAGTTCCCTGACTTGTGCCATCACCATACACAGCAGCGTAATATGTTCCGTTTGTATATCCCGATCCGCCGGTAACAATTAAACTTTCAATTCCCCCATCTGTTGCAGCTGCACTAACCGTACTATCGGTAGACACCGGCATGAAATCAGCAGTAAGAAATTTATTCATATCAGATGCACTAATCGTGTACATATATTTTAGAGTATATCCCCCAAGAACAAATGTCGAAGTAGATTCAGAAGTAGGCTCCGTTCCAGAATATGCTGTACCGCCGTTATTATCTAAAACTTTATAAACTCGATTATCAGAAGTTCTAAAGAAAAAAGTAGCATCAAATACATTTGATGCTCCAGAAGTTGATGTATTGGATGAACTTATGTTATGTTCATACATATCATATGTTGTACTGTTTGCCCAATCTCTCCTAGGCACCGCATATTGTACATTTGTAGAAGCAATATTTTTTGATGCGATAGTTTGATCCCATGTATAGAATTCTGTGGCCACATCATCAGCAGGAGTAGGTGGAGAACTATCTGAGCCTCCAGAAGTTCCTGATGTAAAAGGAACAGGTTTTCCAATCATCAGATAGTAAACATTTTTTGAAGCTTCAGTAAAAGACTCATAAAATTGAGTAGCATTATGTAATCTAAATTTTTCTGTTATAATTGCTGCCATTGTTGTATCCTATTACATTCTTATAATATTTATAAGATTATTTTTAATCTAAACTTGCTTCAGTCCATGACTTGTAATTATTTTTAACTGTGTTAGTCCAAACGGCATTACAAACTGCTTGAACACTTGCTTCTTCACCACTTATATCTGTAGCAGTGTGAACCCAAGAACTGCCATCTTTACCTGATATAAAGGGGGTTAACACTTTTCTGTGAGGACTTCTTGATATTTCTTTACCATCCTCTTTTATTACAGTATCAGTTCTAACATTTACATTCCAAGTGTCAGTAATCCGAACCTCTTTTGTCTCTGTTGATTTTGTAATTGCCACGATTTTCTCCTACTATGCTGTGTGATACAATATCTGACCACGAATTTCTGCTGCACCAGCTAAGTGACTTGCAAGAACTGCTGTTTCTCCTAAGTTATCTCCAACAACCTTTAATTCTACTGTTGACGCACCAGAAGATAATTGATATGCAAGAACACCTGTTTGTGATAAGTTAATACTGAAGTAATGGCCAATGGAACCACCATGATAAGTATCTGCTAAAGTAGCAATAGCAAAAGGTAATCCAGATATAAAAACTGAATTAGAAGTTGTTCCGCCTGGCGCATTTCCATCTAATTCTAATCTGAATGTTGCTAAACACATTCTTCCAACTTTTGTATAATTCCCGCCTTGAGTAGTGTAAGCAAAAGTAGCACTTGTACTAGTAAAAGCTGGAGTCCAAGTGCCTTCTTCATAATCGTCAAGAAGATTTGCGGCCGTGGCTGACGTAACGCCGAGATAGACTCCCTTACCTGATGCAGTAAAAAGTAAATTGTCAATAGTTGAGACTTGTCCATCGCCTCGTACACGGAAAGGAACAGCGGAGCCATTATTTGTGACACATTCTATTAAATCAAAAGCAGAATTAGTATCCCGAACTGACCAAGGCTGACAAGCATTTCCTGTGAAACTGGCATGACTGCCAATCATCCGCACGCCGTTATTTCCAGCACCAGACTGAGTTATTTGGAGAGCATTATCAGATGACCCTTGAATGTCAACTCTACCCGTAAGAATCTCTAGTTCTACATCGGCATCTATGTCTAGTTGTCCATCTGTACTGGAATGTATAGCTAATCCAGAATCACGAAATTGGATTTTAGAAGCCGCATTAAGCAATACCCCTGTATCAGCAACGTGTGTTACAGTAACATCTTGGTCAGCACCAAATTGAATTGTAGAACCATCAGCCAAATACAAATCAGACCATTCAGCAGAAGTAGAACCAAGTGCAGCTCCGTCAGCACTTGCAGGCACCAAAGCACTAGTAATATTCATTTTTGCTGGAGTTACAGTTGAATCACTTGGAGTACCGACATCTAATTGTTTACCCATAGCAATACCAAAAAACGAATCAGTAGCAGCAGGAGCAGTAGTAAAAGTAATATTTGTTCCAGATACAGTATAATCAGTTGTAGGTTCTTGAACAACACCATTTATGCTGATAATCAACGCAGCTGGCATAACAGGAGTAATCGCTGTGGAAGAAATATTTTCTGTTAAAGCAAATTCTGTTTCAGACCCGTCAAAACTACCAGAAACATCAGTCAGTTCGTTAAAGTTACCGTGTAACGGTGATTTTCCAATATAAGGCATATTTTATCCTTCTTCCAATTTCTTCACTCTGGCAGACAATTCTTTTACCGCATTAACCAAAAGCCATTTAATATCACTACCATCTACACTTAAACAGCCTGTTGATTCTTCCTTAATAATTTGTGGTAAAAATTCTTGTACCTCTTGAGCAATTACTCCTAACTGAATACCTTCACTATCTATAGCAGCATTTTTAGGCAATTCATCAATTTCATCAGGGGTTCTATATTCAAAGTTACGAACCTGAATCTGGTTTATTTTCTCAAGACCTATATTATTATCAACAATATTCTTTTTAATTCGTCTGTCAGAAGTCGTTGAAAAATCGGCCGAATTGTTTCCAGCATAAACCGCTCCACCATTCGGAGTAATAAAAGCTGTACTGCTTCCCTTACCAACTTGGCTGTTGGTTCCTAAAGTAATTTCGTGAATAACTGTTGCGCCACTTACATCACAGTTATGGCCTAAAACCATATTATGATTGCCTGTCGTGCAAGTATTACCAGCAGAACAGCCAAAGGCAGTGTTATACGAACCTGTTGTAGTCTCTCCTAATGTGTGAGCGCCAACACCCTGATTACAGACACCAGTTGTGACTTTACCAAGAGAATCTTTGCCAAAACCACTATTCTCATTACCTTCTGTATGAGCATCACCAGCACTGTGTCCCACATAGGTACTTTGGGAAGCA
>VTLG01014088.1_pt1 | contig 22746 bp, 41 predicted proteins | sample 4694571 | NCBI WGS metagenome assembly VTLG01 (sample SAMN12604809, study PRJNA352737) | marine metagenome | biome: ENVO:00000447; feature: ENVO:00000209|ENVO:00000569|ENVO:01000036; material: ENVO:00002151; isolation source: viral sequences binned using virsorter ...
TTCATTATTTTCTGAGAGTCGTCCATGTTTTCAGCAATTCCAATACCAAAGAAACTATAAGGATTTCTCTCATACGGGAACGAAAGATAAGGAATTCTATAAGGAGTAAAAGGATTAACGACAGCCCGTAAAAGTTTACCATTACAAATCCACGCATTGACCTGTACTTCGTCTAGATCATCTATATTATCTCCTAATTCCATTCCTACTTCACGAGCATATTCAGCATCCATAATGCCCCAATACTCTAGAACTTCAAATTGTCCTGCTCCGTATTCCTGTGTTCTATGATCATCTTTTAATTCATGTTCATAATCTTTTTCCACATAGTTCGCGCCCATCATTAAACATTCTCGTATTTCGTCCTTATTAAAATAAGGCATCTTACTTAGCGCTCTTAGTTGAGATCTGTTTAACTTATGACGATGGAAAACATATTCACATTCTTCAACATTAGTTGAGTTTGGGTCAGGGAAAAAATCCCAGATACTAACAAACTCAATTCTAGGAACCCTTACTGATATAGGAGAATAAGATCGTTCTCCGTTTTCTCCTTCATCCCAACGATTTAATGTCTTATTAAAATTAAAAGGGCCTTTAACAATACCGGTTCCAAATAGTGCGGCCTCAAATAAAGCATTTCTAATTTCACTTGATCCATTAGACTCGTCAATCTGGTCATGTATAAGTTTTTCCATTCTTCGGGCTGCTTTTTCTGCGGGATTAAGTTCCAACGCTTGAGGCGAAGGTGATAGTCCTTCCCGTAACGCCCCTTCTTCTTCAGCCTTTTGTTCGATGAACTCTTCTTCAAATTTTCCAGTATTAAATGAGGCTCCAGGCTTTAGAATTTTTCCGTCCCCTTCATAGCCAACATCATATGGGCTTTCTTGCTCTTCTTCTTCCCTTTCTTCTGCTGGTTCGGGGGTTGTTTCTATGCCTGGTACAGGGTTATTGATATCAAGATGTGCGTGTTCTGGAATTCCCTCTGGAACTTTCGTTTCACTAATGCCTATAGGGAACTTTCCTGCTCCAAAAATAACATCTACTAACTGTCCAAAGGCAGCAAGTACTTTTGTTTTCGTAACTTTTACAAAAACTCTAGATTTTTCTGTTTCTCTAAACTTAACATGTTTTGGATACAATCCACGATAATTGTGATAAGCTGTTATCCATCTTTCCTCATCTAAATTTCTAGCGCTTTCAGCAGAGTCAAATCTAGACTGTAGTAACCCTACAAATTTAGTACGAAGATCTACACTTAAGTTTAAAGTTTGGCCTTCTTCGCCTTCTACAGGCTCAAGATAAAGAAAGTTTGCACTTTCGCCAAATATGTCGTTATTTTCTGCCATTTAATACCCAAATTCTCTGTCTATTGGTTGATATGCTTGTTCCATTCTAAAGTTTCTCATTCTATTAATAGGATCAGTAGCTTTAGGTCTTGACATAATCAAATATCGTAAAGCATCATAAGCATGATCAGGAGCATGTGTGTTTACATCTTCAGGTTTTGATTTATCCATAGGAATACTTTGTAATTCTTTTATCAAGTTTGGACAAGTGCTAAATATTTGTAGTCTTGGCCTGCCGTTAGGCTGAATTTTTAAATATTCGTGTATTTGAATTTTACCTTGTATCCTATTTTTATCTGCCCTTCGTAGTTTATGCCCTGCTCGTACTAAAGTTTCTCCTACTGTAGGCCCTGTAGTCCCTGTTCTTGCCCATGCTGCTGTATCTAGTACACCGGCTACAGAAAAAGGATCATTTATTTCCATTTCTGTAATTACTTGACCTAAATCCTGTCCTGTTAAGTTCTTTTTATAGAGTTCTCGGTAAACAACCAGTGTTCCGTCTGCCGGGTCTACTGTAGCCCATATACAAGCGCTTTCAGAAGCATATCCATAGTCAATACCTTTAACCCGCTCCCATCCTATAGGGATGTGAAACGGAGGAATAATATGTACATCAGGATCAAATTCTGAAAACGCTGCCCCTTCTGTTATTTCCCAATTACCTTCTAATAGTTGTCTTCTTTGGACGGGAGGAAGAGCTTTAAGCATCTCTTCATAGCGCCCATCTTCAGATAAATATGGATTATCGTCTAATCTTGCAGGAATAAAACGTCTTGTAAGACCATCATCCCCTTTAAAAGATTGTCCTGGTTCACATGGATCAACATATCTCTTCTTAACCCAATGTGCGCCGACACCTCCTGGGTTTGCAGTACATCGTAAATAAGGATCTATCTCCGAATCTGTTGTACGCAACCTAGAAGCTAGATAATTCCAACCAAATTCTGTAGGCAGATGAGTAATTTCATCAAAACCTATCCAAGAATATGATTGTCCCTGGTATCTGTAAACGTCTGCGTCCCTTTCTAAGAACCCAAACTCTACTTTAGCTCCACTAGGGAAGTTCCATATCTTTTCAACTTCTCTAAACTTACATCCAGGGAATGCTTTTGGATATAATTCCCTAGATTTATCTATTAACTCTCTCAATTCAGGCATTGATCGTCTAAGTATCAACGCTCTGTGTGCAGATCTATGGCAGAACCTTAAAGGATCTACCAACATTGCATAAGACTTACCCCCTCCTGCGGCTCCTCCATATAAAACATCTCGTTCTGGAGAAGCTAAGAACTCTGTCTGCGGCCCCTCGTTCGGTGCGAAGATAACATTGCTTTCGTAAATCTGTTGTTTGGTTGTTTCGGGTAAGTGCTTTTCAATGTCTTCCTTTGTGATGATCTTGCCTCCGATAGTTTCCTTGGAGGACGGTTCATCCAGTTTTCCTTGGATTTTTCGCTGCTTCCTGATTCCTTCTTTGGCATTCTTTAGCTTAACCTCAATTTTTTCTGCTCGTTTTTCTTTTGCTCTTAACGAGCGTCTAGCCTGTATTTTAGCTTTTGTTTCTGAATGATAACTATATCCAGAAGATTTGACCCCTTTTCTCCGACCTACCTTCTTTTTAGGGGTTCCATCTACCTTTAAAACAAAATTACCCTCCTTGTCTTTCTGATAATATTCTGGATTGATGTCCCAATCGTTCGGGAGAGTTTCTTTTGCCATAAGTTGTGTCTATATGTTTTTGAAGTCCTCTAGAAGAAAGAGGTCTTCCTGTTTTATAATGGAGCCATTCAGCCCCTTCTCTAGGATTAATAGAATCTACTAGTACAGAATCAACAACATCTTGAAAAGTCTGTAGATGCTCTTGATTAGGCACTATATAATTAGAATCATTAGTGTCTAAATCATAACCAAATGGAACAGATCCTGCTCCACGCTTCTTACGCATAGCCAAGAGCCTCAGATTGAGCCTCTATTATTTCTTCATCTGCTTGTTTTGCAGGCAATATGAATATCCCACCGTCTGTAGTATGATTTACGTTGACCCGATCCGCCTTCCCAAGACCTATTCGGTCTAGGATTGTTTGTGCAGCTTGTAAACGTATGTTAGCCTGTGGTATAGGTTCATCAGAATCCATTACATGCACTAGTTTTATAGCTGCTTTAGGTGCAGATTGGGCAAGAATATGAGAGGCTAAGTCTATCATTTCTTCTTTAAGGGATCTAACCACTTGAGAATAGCTGCCTTCGGCATATCCTGCCAACTCTGCTGCCTTTTTTGGATCACCTCCAGTGTTTATCAAGTTGTCTAAGAAGCTTTGCTGCTTTTCGGATAACTTCCGCTGCCTGTTCGACTGCGGTTGCCCTGAAAGATGAGATAAATATTTAGAAGTTGTATTAGTTTCTTCAGTCATAGGCATATATTATAGGGCTGAATATCGGATTTGTCAAGTGTTTTGAGAAAATATCTTAAAATACTTGACAAAATGGAAATCTAGCTGTATACTAGAGTAACAGGGCCACCAAGGTCTAACATGTTTTAAAGCTTTTAAAGCTTATAAAACCCCACCACCACGACATCCCCTTTTTAATGCTTGTCAAGCTTTTGATGGGATGCCGCCTTTCCAATGGTTCCGAAGTTAAAATTGGCAAAATATACGAGATTGTGTTTTTATGCATGGGGGTACCCGGCCCGGTCACCTGCCTACCCCATCTTCCCAAATGCGAATGATTATCATTTGCACTTGAGAATCGTTCTCATCTTGTCAAGCTTTACCAAATGCGAATGATTATCATTTGCAAACGACAATGATTCTCATCTTGTCAAGCTTCCGAAGCTTCAGCGCTTATAACCAAAAGCTATAACTTTATAATCTTGTGAACTATTGGTTCCCAGGTTTGACAAGTTTAGAATGAGTCTAATTCTCATTTAATCGCAAGCATAACTTCCCAAACATTTCAAGACTTTGCATATAATTTAATCTTCTATAGTTATGACTTAACATCCTATGAAATAAAGACTGTTTTGGGCCTTTTAGGTATTGATTTAGACTCATTCTAATGGTATCTTTAAGGCCACGAAACAACAGACAACAGACAAAAGGAGCGAGCGACATGAGACACACTCATTACATAGCAGCAAGCGCCGCGACAGCGGAAGGCGATACCTATCAAATAGGACAGATCCGCGAACAGCACTACGCTGGTCAGCGCATCCTTTCCAGACTCGCGGGATATCGTAGGCAACGCGCTAGTGGCAATGGCGAACGTGGCGCAGTCGTAGGCGTCTGGCTACCACTGGACACTTGGACGCGTAGGCGCGCACCTGAACACGCGCGCAAGGTTGTAGACATTAGGCGTAATCTAGTTTCACGCGCTTCGCATCTTCCCATGAATCGAAGCGTGAAAACTAAGGCAAAACGCTATCAAGGTAGCGCGCCGCCGCGACAGTTTCCGACTCAGATACCAACGGAACACATAACGTGTATAGGGAGAATGTGAAAATGAAAATTCAAGTAGAAGTTAAGAACGTCTATGGTAATAGGCTGATCTATCCAGTATGCGAAAATGCTAAACGGTTTACGAATCTCACGGGTAAGAAAACATTGAGTAGTTATTCAATAGCGCTCATTGAGGGTCTAGGCTATACTGTTGAGCCAGTTACGCCTAGTTTGACATAACATTACAGGAGCAAACAACGATGGAAGATTACACGCTAGACGACGCGCTAGACATGGCGCAACAATTGCAGGATGATGCAACGGATTCATACGAGACGTACACAGCTTTAAACGGTGAAACATACACAGATTTAGATGGGAGTATCATGTAATGAACGATTACACACTCGAAGACGCGCTGGATATGGCGCAGCAATTGCAGGACAATGCGACGGATTCACACGACACAACGGGAGAGGACAATAGCTAATGGATCTAGATATTCACAACGCGACTAACCTGGAAATTGGACAACCCTATCATCATAAAGAATCGGAATTCTGGACACGTGAGATTGAGGTACGCACTAAGGAGGGCCACACTCTTACCATAACCTTATACACTCAAGACGAAGACAAGGAAGGCATTGAAATTACATTGTAGCTGGTAGTTCTTACCATTCTATTCGCTAGTTCTTAGTGAATAGATTAGTGAGAATTTTGACAATATGGGAGAATATAGAATGGACTATATGGAAAGGGCAATAGCAAAGGCAATTAGACAAGCTAAACAAGATATCAGATCGAAAATTATTACAGATACAAAAGGCAGACAATACCGCGTAAAGCACGTTATGACCGACAAAGAAGCGCGCGCCTCGGATATTTATCCGGGACATACTACGGTTTACTTCTCGCCTATTGAATCTAAACGGGATCTGTGGCATAAAGCACTGACGTTACCCGTGGAAATAGTCGAACGATGGTTAAATGGTGAGGTTCGCGTTAAGATTAACTGAATCGGTATTGACAAGCTTATAAAATTCTGATACAGTGGCTAAATGTTACGTTAATTAACTATTAGGGAATTAATATGGAATACTTAACAGCTAAAAAACCTAGCAAGCCTAGTAATACGGTGCGCGGTTTTGTAATGTATGAAGGCGCTAGCCAAATAGATGGTGAGCCTATAGTAGTAGTGGCTACTCTTAAATCTAGCAATGTTAAAACGGGAAACATGGTGCAGACCTGGATACTTCGACAAGATCTACATCCGGTAGAGTCTAGCGCACAAGGCGCGGATGTTTCTATATGCGGGAATTGTCCACATAGGCACAACACTGGTGGCGCTTGCTATGTGAATATCGGACAAGCACCAGCGCAAGTATGGAAAACATACCAGCGTGGTGGCTATCCAGTGTTCAATAGTAGGGATCATGCGCAGTATTTTATAGGACGCAAGGTTAGGTTAGGCTCGTATGGTGATCCTGCTGCAATGCCTTACGAGATAGCAGAACAAATGGTAAATATGTCATTAGGACATACCGGCTACACTCACCAGGCAGCGCGAAAGTTTTTCGATAAGAGATTCTTGACACTTTGCCAAGTCTCAGCAGATACGCCTAAACAAGCGCTGAAATTTCAGGCAATGGGCGGTAAGACATTCCGCGTAGCATTGGAAGGCGATGCACTAATGGATGGCGAGATAGAGTGCTTGTCAGATTCTAAAGGTATTAGCTGCCTAGATTGTGGACTATGTAATGGAGTGAAACAGAACATAGCAATCACGGTTCACGGTTCTAGATCATCACGGTTTAAGAGTAAAAGAGTAGCAGCATAACACAACGGGAGCAGTTGAAAATGAAAGTGGATGATGAGAAACTATTGGAAGCATTAAATAATTATGTTAAAAGCATGACTAAAAAACAACTCGAAGCATATGTAGCAGAGGAAAGGCTTGATTACTTTTATGGTGGTTTTGTGGAACAGGAAGAATTAGATGAGTTTATTAAATCAAATGGGAGTAATTGAAATGACCTACAAAGAATTAGCCGAAGCCATTGAAAAATCTACAGAAACTGTTAAGAATCAAACAGTTACAATTCTTGGTAGTAATGGGGAATTTTATGAGGCGGAAATTGAAGAGACATTAGAAACTGACGTACTTGATAAAGGGCATATATTTTTACGGAGTAAGTTTTACTGGAGCATATCGTGATGAAACATACCGAACTAGAAAGCATTAAAGAAAAGCGTCGAGCAGTTAAGATCCTGGTTGTCCTGGTCATTGTTTGGATGGGGCTGCTGTGGACTGGACTTGTGGCACATACAATTGTTAATATGGGATGAATAAATATGCGCATAAGATTTACAAGGGATGGAATGAATGAGCGATACATTGACGGCATTACAATCACATCGAAAAACGGTGGAGTGCTAGAGATATTTGTTTGTAAGTTTGACCTTAAAAAGGTATTCACATTTTTAAGGGACGGCGAAGACTGGATGATACGGTTCTGGATTTTTAATATGCAGTATACGAATAAGGATAGTTCCTTTTGTTACTTAAACGAAGAACCCACGATAAGGAAGGACGACGAGAGCAGGTAAGCTCTTGATTTTAATAAGGAAAAAATAGTAGTTGCAATTGATTAGAATGTATGCTAGTATAGACACACTGAAAAAGGAAAGAGATATGTTATTTACAAAGAACGAAGAGTACTTAAAAGAGATAATCAGAATGGCTGAAGAGTTGTTAGATGAAGTGGCTGATGAAGAATCTCAACAAGGAATTGCTGATGCATATGATGAGCTAGAATGTGTCATTGAAGATTACGAGACTGAAGGGTTTAACTTTGGTGATAAATCTGGAGCGCAAAAATATGACCCTAGTTGATATTAAAAAACTGATAACGGATCACGATTTAACTTACTCGTTCTCGGATAGTGGTGTATCATACGAGCGAGGTGATCGTGAGTACAAGTTAATCAAGAAAGAGTTTGCAGCATTATCCGATGAGGATCAGCTAACAATTATTGATCATTGGAACAAGACCGTTAGTGAAACACTGGTAGAGGATGTTCGCAAAGATTTTGAATGGAGCAAAGAATGATAATCATTCTCAAATGCAAATGATAATCATTCTCAAATGCAAATGATAATCATTCTCAAATGCAAAGGACGAGGGCAGATAACCTATTGATTTTAATCGTGAAATAAAAATGCTGGACAAAGGGGTTCCAGTCTGATATGCTGGAGTCTCATTCACTGGAGAAGGACACATGGCAAACGAAGCTAAATGGAAAACGTGCAATCAGTGCAAAAAGAAAATCATCCCACACGATGTAAGTGAGGAACAGCATGACAAGTTAGCGAATAGCGGAAAGTTCTGTCACGCTGCTTGTTTTGATAGTGGACACAATTTTCTTGAGGAGATTCTCGGCCCTATCTTCTGACACATAAACGGTATTCACCGCTCTGCCCCTTCGTTCTGAGGGGGTAGACCAGTGAAGACATAACGGAGAAGGATAGTGAGTAACAAAGTAAACGACGAACTACGAGAGAGCTTGTTCGAGGATGGTGAAACAATGGGCGAGCTTGTTGGATTGGAAGGCGAAGCTTTGCAAACTTTCGCAGAGGTCTATGCTAAACGAAACTTTGAAATTCTGAGGGAGCCAATGGAATGATGCTGTATAGGAAATCACCCATTACAGGTGAAACAAATGTGATGGACATCAAGGTAACCAGGAAACAGTTGAACGCTTGGGAAAGCGGGAAGCTTATTCAAGATGCACTGCCGCACTTAACACCCGGCGAAAGAGATTTTATTAAACTCGGAATCACTGAAGACGAATGGGATACTTATTTGAAACAGGAGAATGAAGATGAATAAGGATAAAAGTTTAACAAATGTTTTACTGGACATTGCCTCTACTCCACTGTTTATAGATCCAATGTTTAATTACGCCGACGATCTGGCATTGCAACATCAATTGCAACTGGAGCAGCAGAGGCGTGAGGAGGAAGAAGAAGATAATGATACAGTGTAATGAAAAGAACTGCTCGAAAACAGCAGTGGTGTACGAAACAAAACTTAACACAAAGGTTTATTTCTGTGGAAGATGTTATCTGCGGAAAGAGCAGAGCAAACCTGTCACTCACCGCTCATCTATTCAGGCGGTGAAACAGGACAAGGTGGTTAGCTTTTAATAGGAAGGTCTAAGTGAACATATTTTATTTTAATGACTGCCCTGTTATATCGGCAGAATCACAGCCTGATAAGCTTCTGGTTAAGATGCCCTTAGAAACAGCGCAAATGTTATGTACTGCGCATAGAGAATTAGACGGGGATGAGTATGCAGATAAGGTAGGGTTATATAAACGTGCATACTGGAATCACCCTTGTACTGTATGGGCGAGAGAAGCGAGTGCTAATTACTTTTGGTTATATAGACATTTCTTAGCGTTAGGTAAAGAGTATACTCACAGGTATGGTAAGACACACGCAAGCATTGCAAAACTTTCTAATGCTTTAAAGAAAATGCCTGACAACATTGTTCAAGGTGAGATAACACCTCTAGCACAGGCAATGCCAGAGCAATACAAGAGTGATGATCCAGTAAAAGCATATCGTAATTACTGTATCCACGAGAAACATTACGCTAAATGGGAGAAGGGCAGAGACAAACCTGATTGGTGGGCGCTATGAAACGCCCTAAAGTTGGAGACAGAATCAGGCATGAGCAGATAGAGCTTGACAAACTTAGTACAGGTGTGGTAACGTGTATCTTGTCAGCACAGTTCATGTATGAAACGGACGAAGGACATACAAGGCATTGTTTATTAAAGGAAATTTGGGAAGTTGAGAAAGACGATGAAACGAAAGCTTAACAATCTTGTGAAGAAGCACATGAACAAGTTTCAAAAACCTGTCACGCACGTTGATAAAAAGAAGCGTGACAAACTTAAGAAGTGTCGAACGAAGATTAAGATAGAAGAGCATGAGTAATTTTAACGGAGGTAAATTAAAATGCATCATAGAGCAACACGATCAGGGCACACACTCGAAAGTGCCTACTGGACTGGAGATGTATACGAAGTTGAAGATGAGATTGAACGTCTGGACAAGCAGCAAAACGCCTGGGAATTCAACAACGTAGCCTATGAATCGGTGTCTGATTTCGTAGATAGTTTAAAAGGGGATTGACTTTGGTTGGTGGATGTGTTATACTCTTGACATGTTAAACAACTTAAACACTTTAACAATTGAAAGGAATTGAAATGCAAGTATTAGAACTTAATAACCAAGTTAATAAGAACATGCGAATCTTGGAAAGCTTGGGAAACTATACCGCTGGTAACTTTGAAGTAGCTTCAAGCCCTGTTAGGTATGTTGATACTGATGGGGTTACTCACACTGACAGCAACAACAAAGTGTTGTATCGTAAAGACACTGGAGATGTGTTGAATGTTGTGCGTAACAGATATAAGATGGCACAGTATGGCGATGCTTGGAAAGCTGCTGAACGTATCCTGGCAAACTCGGACTTGAATTTACAAGGGATTAAGAGGCGCATGGAAGAGAGTCATGGAGGTGGACGAGCGTTTGCTGTGTACACGTTGCCAGAACATACTGTTGATCTAGGTAAGGGACATGAGGTTCAGTTACAAATCATAGCCTATTCAAGTTTCGATGGTAGCTGGTGTTTTGTTCTGGAAGTTGGTGGAGTCAGTTTGATTTGTGCAAATAGACAAGTGGCTATTGACGGGTTTAGTTTATATAAATCGAAGCATACCCCGTCCTTGAACATTGCACATGGCGTGGGTAAAATTAGTGAAGCCTTGACAGTGTATGAGAAAGAAGCAGAGCGTTGGAAGCGTTGGAAGGATCAGACGATCAGTAATCGGGCAGCGTTTAATGTCTTTGCTGATGCTGCGAATTGCAAGTTTCCGAAGAGCCAGCCAAACATGACGGTGCATGGCTTGCTTGAAGAGCCAGAGGTGTACAGGAATAAAGGGCTGCTGTATATGTGGAATCAGTATACAGGTACAGAGCAGAAGCTTCTAGGTAGCAATGAGTGGGCAGTGTTCAATGCCATGACACATTGGGCAACACATGCGAAGGCTGCAAAGAAAACTGCACAGGGCAATATCGCATCCATCAAGGTGCGAAGGAATGAGCAGGTACGGACGGCGGCAAAGTTACGACTAGCTGCGTAGGATATAGAGAGAGTAGGGTTCCACTATCAGCCGTGAAGTGAAAGGCGACGGCTAATATCGGGTATAGTATACTCCTGGGAGTGACTGAAACTAGTTGCAAGCATGATGCTTTTATGCACACTGTCAGTCTTGCGAATGGTGATAGGTCATTAATCGGCAACGCGAACCGAGGCGGTGGTGGAATTCTTTTTATCTTGACAAGCATTATAGTTGTATGATATAATACAGGGCTTTTTAATTTTGTATAGGGGTGATGCATGTCTTCTGAATACTGGACAAAGGCAGAGAAACCACGGGAATATGATGATGGGCGCATGTCTGAGGACGAAAGGATTATTGACATTTATACTCAAGCATTTGTAATGAGTATGGGGGTCAGATGTCCTACAAAGTTTAGACTCATTCCAAGGTTCAGGGATTTCTGTAACACCAAGAACAATGGCCTGCTTCCTAAAACAGAGAGAGAAATTTACGATCTTATACCGGATTTTATTGAGCATTTAGGAGAACTTTAATTGGGATATATGAAAGAACTTGATATACAAGAAATGAAAATACCGGAGATAACAGTAAAACAAAAGAGCGCAATGGTAGAAACTCTTGAACGGGTTAAAGAAGAAACCTGGAAAGATAATGTACTAAGCATTGCAATGTTTGTTGGGTATAAGGATGGATCACAAGGAGAGTTTTTTAATGGATTAGTAAACCTTGAAAGCTTTTATGTGCAAGTTTCTAAGGCAGCACATAGGCTCTTAACAGAAGCAATTGCAGCGGAGGAGGACGAGACAAATGTATAAGAACTTAATCATTTCGTTAGTGTTGGTACTCATAGCCAGTATAGGAGGTGGGCTTTATGTTGTTGATTACGTTGATGTGAATGTAGCGGATGCTAAACGACAGGCGATAATCAGATCACAGAGATTAGAGGCAGACTGGAATACGTCGGAACAAACCATCTCGTCTAGGATAGCTGTCCTGGGAAATAATTTTAATAATCATGTGAATGCTTTCCAACAGACTCAAGCAGAACATTCTGCCAGTGTTGATAGTTTAGCGCAAAGCTTAGAAAGTTTAGACGGCGTACACAATTCGACTGCCTTGGAATTATCTAGGGCGTTGCTAGGACAGGAGGAAATAAGAAACCACGTACAAACATTACAAGACGAAGCAGCTATTGCTCTGGAGCTTTTAGGAGAAATGAACAACGATCTGATTCTTCTGAGAACCCGGCTGGAGGCGGTTGAAGCACAACGGATAGGAACAGGATTGAGTGAGACAGAAGAAGTAATGAGAAGTATTTACTCTAAAGACTCGGCCCTTACTCAGTTTCAAGATTGTCCTAGTACCGCTCTCAACCGTGAAGAACAGCTTCCTACTTTACAACGAGCAGTGGATAGATCAACATCATCTGGTATGCACAATGTGATTGTGAAGTTTAACATCCAAGAAGATGGATCTACGGAAGTAAGGGGAACGGAGTCTGCTACGGCTCCTAGTGCCCTTGTTAGAGCGGTTGGTAGATACATGTCGAGTCTTGTTTTTGTGAAGCAGGAGACACCTTTGATTGGGTGTGAAATGGTAGTTAAACTTGACACGGGTACGGCAGGCGCGGGCCTGTTCTGGTAAAATTAAGTAGATCTTAAACCTTAAAAGGAGAACGATGAATGAAGACGATGAACGGAATTCCTTCGGTAGTTGAAGGAGTAGCCTATTACCCTTATGTGACTGTGCCTAATGAGAGATTCCAGCCTGCATTTTATGAGGTGAGCGTGGCAGTGTCGGATGAAACATTTGACCAGTTTAAATCCAAAGGATATGTAAGCTGCTTTGCGGCGGGACAGCGTAACTTTACACCTGATCCTGTGATTGTATTTAAGAAGTTTGCGTATAACAACGACGGCTCTGCGAATAAGCCTCCGCGCTTGGTTGATACTGAGGGCAATGATGTAGATGTGAACCTGGGTAACGGCTCAAAGGTTAAGGTGCAATGGAAGCATGTAGAATACAAGGGCAAAGGAAAGTCTACCGTCAAACGTCCAGAGTTGGTAGCGGCTCAAGTGATTGAGTTGGTTGAATACAACAGCGACGGCGTTGCAACTAAAGATGAAGACGTAATTCTGGAGTTTTAATTATGGAACAAACAACAAACGCAAAAACGTGGACTTACACTACAGACGGAGAGAAGTACGATGTACTTAAACTTCCAGACGAGGGCCAGCAAGCGATTAAACTTATGATTGAGCTTGATAGCGAGTTGAAAACCCTCAATCGACAGAGGGCTATATATAATGCGGCGGCGGCACAGTTAAACGCAGTCGTACAGAATAGCCTGAACGAAGAAGCTCTGATCGAAGAGGAAGAAGAAGAGGACTCAACGACGGGAGGCGGAGTCGATTAAGAAGTTATTTAACATAGACGGAGGAAGACTGTGGAAGCTGCTGAAAACAGATTCAAGCACACGCACTTATCGTGTCCCTTTTGTGAACACAAGGGATGCTTTTCAATTAACGAAGACTGGAGCGGTTATTGTTTTTCTTGTAAGGAATATTCAAAAGATGTTAGGGAGGCTTACGAAGGAGACATAGATGTTCTGATTACAGGAGAAACAAACAAGACCCAACAACGGCAGGCCTCTCTTGATTCTAGTGCTTCGGAGGTTGAAGGAATCTTCGGAGCGCTTTCAGATAGAGGGATAACAGAAGCAACCGCTAAACGGTATGGCGTTAAGATAGCAACTGACATACGCGGCAAAGTAATTAAACACTACTACCCTTATTTCACATCGAATGAAATAACGGCAGTTAAGAGCAGAGACATAGGCTCCAAGCAGTTCTTTTGGAGAGGGTCTAAGTCAAACACTGGCCTGTTTGGTGAGCAGATAGCGCCGAAGCGAGGTAAGTTTATTACCGTAGTGGAAGGTGAGTGTGATGCGATGGCAGGCTTTGAACTGTTTGGAGGCAAGTGGCCTGTAGTTTCTATTAAAAGTGGCGCTGCGGGTGTGGTTAAAGATATTAAAGAGTCTTTAGAATTTATCGAAGGATACGAAAGCGTTGTCCTGTGTTTCGATAATGACAAGCCAGGACGACAGGCAGCGAGGAAAGTTGCAAGGATTTTAAAACCTGGAACCGCCAGGATAATGACCCTTCCTAACGGGTATAAAGATCCTAATGAAATGCTTCGCAAGAATGCTCATGCTGCTTTTGTTAAGTCCTTTTGGGAAGCTAAAGTCTATACACCTTCTGGTGTGCTTAATGTTTCTGATAGTAAGGATAAGTTTAAAGAGCGGGAGAAGAAGGAAGCTGTCCCTTATCCGTGGTCTGGATTAAATGCTAAACTGTATGGGCTTAGACAAGGTGAGCTTGTTACCCTTACTGGAGGAACAGGGCTAGGAAAATCTTCAGTAACCAGGGAGCTTGAACACTGGCTAATTAAAACAACACAGGATAATGTAGGAATCATTAGCCTTGAGGAAGACTGGCGTAGGACAGTAGACGGAATCTTATCTATAGAAGCCAATGCCCGAATGTACATAGACCAGATACGGGAGCAGTTTTCAGAGAAAGAAATTGACAAGATGTTTGATATCCTGTATGATGGTAAAAATAAAAACAGGGTCTGGATTCATGCCCACTTTGGAACGAATGACATAGATGAAATCTTTTCCAAGCTACGGTTTATGATCGTGGGGTGTGAGTGTAAATGGATTGTCGTAGATCATTTACACATGCTTGTATCTTCGCTCATTGAAGGGGACGAGAGAAGAGCTATTGATAATATAATGACTAGGCTCCGCTCATTAGTTGAGGAAACAGGGGCAGGCATTATCTTGGTATCACACTTACGAAGAGTAGATGGGAATAGAGGACACGAGAATGGTGTAGAAACTAGCTTGAGTCATTTGAGAGGTTCTCAGAGCATCGCACAGCTTTCCGATTGTGTGATTTCGTTAGAACGTAACCAACAGTCCGACGATCCTATAGAAGCCAACACAACTAGGGTCAGGATATTGAAGTCGAGGTATACTGGTGACGTTGGAATAGCGACACACCTAGTATATGATAGACACACGGGCCGCTTGAACGAATTGGACATGGACGATATAAGCTTATCAACTGAAAAGGAGACAGAGGTTTCTTTAAATCTCAGTTAAAGATATGGCAAGATTAGTATTTGATATAGAAACAGATTCTCTTACTCCGTCTAAGATCTGGTGTGTGGTAGCTAAAGATATTGATAGTGGTCAGTTGTATACATATGGGCCTGATCAGATATCAGAGGGGTGCGATCTTCTGGAGGCTAGTACTTATTTAGTAGGCCACAATATTTTAGGGTTTGATATTCCTGTAATTGAAAAAGTGACAGGAAGAAAAGTAGCTGAAGAAAATACCAGGATTGTAGACACTCTGGTTTTGTCTAGGCTTTTCAACCCAACTAGAGGTGGGCCTAACGCACATTCGTTAGCTACATGGGGAGCGCCATCACGATTAAACTTTCCTAAGATTTCATTTGACGAGTATGATAAGTACTCATCTAAAATGTTAGAGTATTGTATCAGGGATGTTGAATTAAATTTAGCAGTCTTTGAATATTTACAACAAGAAGGACGAGGCTTCTCTTCACAGTCAGTTATAATAGAGCATGAGGTTTCCCGAATCTTAGAGAAGCAGCGAAAGGACGGCTTCCTCATTGACCAGAAGAAGGCGAACATTTTATTAGCAGAACTTAGGGAACGATTAGCAGAAATAGAAGAGGAAGTTAGAAAGATCTTTAAGCCTAAGATAGAAGAGATTGTTCTAATTCCGAAGCGTAAAAAGGACGGAGCTATTAGCCGGGTTGCAAAGGGAGGAAGACTGACCAACGAAGAGTATGAACAAGCCGTTGCTAAGAACACTCTAGAACCAATTAAAAGATACAAGACAATTGATTTTAATTTAGGATCTAGGATTCAGATAGGTCAGTACTTACAGGAGTTTGGCTGGAAGCCAGAGAAATTTACTGAGCATGGCAGGCCCATTGTAGATGAGAAAGTTCTCATGGGAGTGAAAGGAATACCAGAGGCGGCTCTTATAGCAGAGTATCTTTTAGTACAGAAAAGGATTGCTCAAGTTGATTCCTGGCTAGAAGCAATTGACGAGAAGGACGGTAGAGTACACGGGTTTATTAAATCTACTGGCGCGATTACTGGACGTATGACACACATGCGGCCCAACATGGCACAGGTTCCTAATGCTGCTTCGCCTTATGGTAAAGAGTGTCGAGAGTGTTGGACAGTAGATGAAGGATACAAACTCGTAGGCATAGACGCTAGTGGATTAGAGTTAAGAATGCTGGCTCACTACATGAAAGACGAGGATTATATAAATGAAATCATCAATGGAGATATACACACCACTAATCAAAAACTTGCAGGACTTGAATCAAGAAATCAGGCGAAGACATTCATCTATGCGCTCATTTACGGTGCAGGAAATAAGAAAATTGGATCAGTGGTTGGAGGAAGTGCAGAAGATGGAGAAAAACTTAAACGACATTTCCTTCATAATCTGCGAACATTTGAGGATCTTAAGAGAAGAGTGTCGGCGGCGGCTGCAAGAGGATACCTCAAAGGATTAGACGGAAGAAAGATTCTTATCCGTAGTGAGTACGCTGCCCTCAATACGCTGCTTCAAAGCGCGGGAGCGGTTGCTATGAAGGAAGCCTTGATCCGCTTTGACGCGCTGATCAAAGAAAGAAAGTATGATGCTAAGTTTGTTGCCAATGTCCATGATGAGTGGCAATTGGAAGTACGCGAAGATCAGGCAGAAGATGTAGGAAGACTGGGAGTAGAGTGTATCCGTAAAGCAGGGGAAGCGTTCCATCTTCTGTGTCCACTGGACGGTGAGTATAGCATAGGAGATAACTGGAGTGAAACACATTAATGAGTATTAAACATTGTGTAGATGGTAAAATTATTCAAGAGTGCGAAGGGTGTTTTTTTGAATGGGTTACAGACGATTCTATTTGTCCTAATTGTAAAGGATTAGAAAAGAAACCAGAATCTGAATGGGACGATGTATACCATTTAAGCTGCGTTAATTTTCCAGTATGCGAAACAGAGGGTTGTTTTAAATGGAACTAACTGAAGACACCACGCATAAATGTATGTGTAATATCCTTGATAGTCATAGTATCGAAGAGCCTATAAAGTATGATATAATGAGTCAAAAATATGTCCCTGACGACAGGGCTTTAAAAGCATTTGAAAAAGAAAAAGATGGGACATGGGAAGATTTTCTAATTGGCACAGCCGGTACGTTTTCTGAGAAGTGGGAAACAATCTTCTTTCCTTCTGATTATCATTGCGGTGAAACTATCACTGTGTTTGATGATATGTGTATATCACATGAACACTGGTCTAATAGAGAAGATGGGCAACATGACGTTCCTAGTATACTTTGCCACTTCTGCGTTTTGGATAGAAAAAATAATCAATATCACATAGTTGAGAATAGTAAAGTAGAATGGTCAAACTTCAAACCAACGCCCTTTAAGGACAAATATAAAAAATGGGATGAGAAACTACTTAAAACTGAAACCGTTGAAAGTGTTGAGAAACTTTTACATGGGGCGCAAATAGAATATAAAATAGAGAAGGGCGTAGTTACTTTAACCAGTAAAGCTATACCTAGACTTGACGGTAAAGGATACAAAAGACGATATGTATATCAGTATATAATAGGAAAAGGAAAATGGCATAGCGCCCATAGTAACGGAACTTATCAGGACACTTGGTATAGAGCAAGAGACATAGAAAGCTTTTTAAGAAAATATTTTATAGATGAGGTTGATTTAAGTGGTTGTCTTGGGCAATGGGCAGATTACGAAGCAAGCAAACAGGGAGAAACACAGTGAGAATTTCTAACACAAGTCAAAACGCAAATATCTTATCACACTTACAGGCAGGGAAAACCATTTCACCTATCGAAGCTTTGATAGACTTCCGCTGCTTCCGACTAGCTGCCAGGATTAACGAGCTACGAAATGCAGGACATAACATAGTAACCCATAAGGACAATGACTACGCCGTGTATTCGTTGGGTAAATAATGAAAAAGCCTGAACATTGCGACAGTAGAAAAGGTGACTTGGCAGAGTTCTATGCCGTCACATGGCTATGGGATCGCGGATACGAAGTATTTAAAAACTGTGGCTGTACAGGAGCCGTTGATTTAATTGCTATGAATAAGACAGGAGACATTAAACTCATAGATGTTAAATCTTTTATGCCTCAACAAAGACCGGAAGGAATGAAAGGGCCTCTATCAAAAGCCAATCACCGCTCCCCTGAACAAAAGAAAATAGGTGTTCAGCTTCTTGGTTTTAATCCTGAGACTAGAAAACTTCGCTTCATAAAGCATCAAGAGGATCAAGCCAATGCCACAAAGTAAAAACTTGACAACTATTGTAGATGATATCTACGAGACTCTCTCTTGTCTGTGTGATTCAGAAGATCTAGAAATACCAGACGAACATATTGAAGAGTTTGGGGAACGGATGAAAGCAGTCTTAAAAAACTGGTCTACCCCTCACAAGGACAGGACTTCTCTTCGTATGTCCATTATTGGAAGGCCCATGCGAAGGCTATGGTATGATTTAAAGAACGGAAACTTGGCACACAATCGCAGCCATCCTTCAGTGTTCATTAAGTTTCTTTATGGACATATTCTAGAAGAGCTAGTCTTACTTCTTGTAAAGCTTTCAGGCCATCAGGTAGAGGACGAGCAAAAGGAAATAGAAGTAGACGGTGTAAAGGGACACATGGACTGTAAGATAGATGGGGAGGTAGTCGATATTAAGACAGCCTCTTCGTTTGCATTTAAGAAGTTTGATAAAGGAACTCTCCATGATGATGATCCCTTTGGATACATGGCCCAACTAGCAGGATATGAAGCTGCCGAAGGAACAGATGAAGGCGGATTCTTAGCTATGAATAAAGAAAGCGGAGAGCTTGCGCTGTATCAACCGGGGCCTTTTGTGAAAATTAACATTAAGGATAAAATTAAAAGGGTTAGAGAGGCTGAAGCCCTTGACACTCCCCCTGAAAAATGTTATAATCCAATACCTGAAGGTAAGCGCGGGAATATGAGACTGGCTAGAGGATGCGTTTACTGCCCATACAAAATGGAATGTCATTCGGATGCTAATAACGGCTATGGGTTGAGGACATTTAAATATTCAACAGGCTTAAAATACTTTACTCGTGTTGTGTCTGTTCCTAAAGTTTTAGAAGTGACTGCTCGTGAACGATAGGAAAGCAAGGAAGATACATCAAAGAACTAGAGAGCTTCTAGTGGAGTGGGTTAAGTCTCTGTTACCAGAAGAAGAAGCGGAGAAGGTAAATCTAAATAACATTCATCATCTTCTTCCTGATGAGACTCATTTCTTTGCAAACAATAGAATTTATTTAAATGCTTACTCACTCAAGTGGATCAAGAAAGGGATAAAGCGAGTATTAAAACAAGACCCTAAAACGAATATTAAAGATATCACAATGGAACGAATACAATGCAGCTTACGCTCACCAACAATGAAACAGAACACTCGTTACAGGACATTGTAATTGCTGTCGCTGGTTTTATTATGTCAGGACATTCTATAGAAGAGGTGAACGAAGATGTTTTGATCGCCTTAAAAAAGGCCATAGGTCTTGAACTAGAAGAGAGACAGGAGACTATCCATTAGACGAAAACCTAGAAAAGCTAGACCTAAGTACGACTCCAGATGGGAAGAACACTTACATGAGGATCTGTTAAAATCCTGGCAACATCATGGAGACAGGGTTCCTTACGTTATTGAACATAACTACGAGCCTGACTTTATTAAGACGTTTGGAAACAAGACTATTCTACTAGAGGCCAAGGGAAGGTTTTGGGACTTTCAAGAATATAGTAAGTACAAATGGATAAAGAAAGCATTACCAAAAAACACAGAGCTAGTGTTCTTATTTTCTAATCCTGATGCGCCCATGCCACAAGCTAAGAAGCGTAGGGACGGTACGAAACGAAGCCATGTTGAATGGGCAGAGGCTAATGAGTTTAGATGGTTTATTGAACAAACATTGCCGAAGGAGTGGAAGGACTAATGTATGACGGAACAAGATTCATGCTGGACAGCGATCTAATGATAAGCCCTAAACATTACAAATTTAACGAGGATAAAATTTTAAAAGGGATCAAGGAGTACGTTGACTCAACCTATAATAAACATTATAGCAATGGACGGTATCAAGCCACTGACATGATCATTGATGCAGGACACGGAGAAGGGTTTTGTATTGGGAACATAATGAAGTATGCCATGAGGTATGGTAAAAAGTCTAGTAAAAAATCTGAGATATTAAAGATTATTCATTATGGTATTATCGCTCTTCATTTGATTGAGAAGGAAGATGATGGCTGAACGAGATAGAAAATCTGAACGACGCGCAGGATTTTTAAGAAGAAAGAAAGCTAAACAAAACACTAGAAATAAGAGATTAAATAGACAAAAGAAAGACGAGTTAAAATATAAAGACTTTCTGCACAGAGAAGAAGGGTATAATGAAGATTGAACTACCTACAAACTACCAGCAGTTTATTCATCTAAGTAGATATGCTAGATGGAATGAGGCCGAAGGAAGAAGAGAAACCTGGGAAGAGACTGTCCAGAGATATTTCGATTTCTTTGTTGTACATATACAGAAGCTTGATCCTGAAACGGCTCACATTACTGGCCGTGTGCGTGATCAATTAGAAGAAGCCGTACTTAACCTAGATATCATGCCCAGTATGAGAGCGTTAATGTCAGCCGGTAAAGCATTAGAACGTGATCATGTTGCAGGCTTTAACTGCGCTTATCTGGCGGTGGATTCCCTTAGAGCTTTTGATGAGACTCTTTACATACTAATGTGTGGAACAGGTGTAGGATTTAGCGTTGAACGACAATACGTTAATAAACTACCTGATCTACCAGAAGAATTACATCCTACAGATACAGTAATAAAGGTAGCTGATTCTAAGATAGGATGGGCTAAAGCTTATAAGGAATTAATCTCCCTTCTTTACTCTGGACAAATTCCTCAATGGGACGTATCGAATGTCCGTCCACACGGAGCCAGATTAAAAACCTTTGGAGGAAGGGCCAGTGGGCCAGCCCCTTTAGAAGACCTGTTCCGCTTCACTATCAATATTTTTAAGGACGCTATAGCTATAGGACACCGGAAGCTAGTGTCTATTGATTGCCACGATTTGATGTGTAAGGTTGCAGAAGTTGTAGTGGTAGGAGGGGTAAGGCGGAGTGCTTTAATCTCTCTCAGTAACCTCTCAGACGCCCGTATGCGCAATGCTAAGTCAGGTGCGTGGTGGGAAGACAACCAACAGAGGGCATTATCTAATAACTCTGTAACTTACACAGATACGGTTGAAATGGGAGCCTTTATGAAAGAGTGGCTCTCCTTGTACGAGAGCAAGAGCGGAGAAAGAGGAATCTTCAATCGACAAGCCTCTGAAAAACAGGCGGCTAAAAATGGTAGAAGAGAGCCTTATTCAGACTTTGGCACTAACCCCTGTAGCGAAATCATTCTACGCAACAAACAATTCTGCAACTTGACAGAGGTTGTTATTAGAGCAGAAGATACATTAGAAGATATCCAAAGAAAGACAAAGCTGGCTACAATCTTAGGAACATTCCAAGCTACTCTGACTAACTTTAGATACTTGAGCAAAGCATGGCATAACAACACAGCAGAAGAAGCCTTGCTTGGTGTTTCTTTTACAGGTATTCTTGATAATAAAAAGATGACAGACGGCAGCATTAATCTTGAGCAATTAAAACGAATAGCTGTAGAAGAGAATAAAAAGTGGGCAAAGAAATTAGGAATCAACCAATCGGTAGCGGTTACTTGTGTTAAACCTAGCGGAACAGTGAGCCAATTAGTAGACAGTTCATCAGGGATACATACTAGACACAGCCCCTATTACCTAAGAACAATTAGAGCAGATAAGAAAGATCCTTTAGCGCAGTTGATGGTAGATCAAGGCGTGTATCACGAGGACGACATAACTAAACCAGACCACACCTATGTATTTTATTTCCCAATTAAAGCACCAAAGAACGCAATAACCAGAGAAAACCTGACAGCATTAGAACACTTGAATCTTTGGAAACATTATCAAGATAATTGGTGTGAACATAAACCTTCTGCGACTATTTCAGTTAGGGAGAACGAGTGGTTGGAAGTAGGTGCATGGGTATACAAGAATTTTGATGATGTGTCAGGTATATCCTTTCTTCCGTATGTAGACCACTCTTATCAGCAAGCGCCTTACCAGGAGATAACAGGCAAAGAATACAAAGAGTGGCTAAATAAAACTACTTCTTCAATTGATTGGACAGTGCTTCCTGAGTATGAGAAAGAAGACATGACGGAGAACAGTAAAGAGCTTGCTTGTTCAGCAAATACTTGTGAAATATTATGATTAATAGAGAAAGCACAGTGAGGGTTTTTAAAAAGGCGCTTGACTGGTGTAAGAAAAAAAGTAATGTAGACTCTAGTTGGATCAAGAAGTCAAAGCTTGTCGAGCTAGACCATATAGATGTTGCTGAAGATCCGGTTAGACCAGAGCTAGACTTAGAGTGGCGAAAATCGTTTGGCAGAAAAATCTTTGGACTTCAATACAATAATGAAGTTAGAGCAGTCATGTGTTTAGCCTTTACAAATGATGTGCC
>VTLG01016621.1_pt1 | contig 22742 bp, 5 predicted proteins | sample 4694571 | NCBI WGS metagenome assembly VTLG01 (sample SAMN12604809, study PRJNA352737) | marine metagenome | biome: ENVO:00000447; feature: ENVO:00000209|ENVO:00000569|ENVO:01000036; material: ENVO:00002151; isolation source: viral sequences binned using virsorter ...
AGGATGGAATTGGATATTTCAGTTACTATCCAGTTATTAGAGGTGGTATTGCTGATTCTTTGATTGTTTCTTCAACTAATAAGTATTCTTCTGCTGGAATTGATGAATATCTCGTAGAAGGTGGTGGAGCAGGATATAAAGTTAATGATAGACTGATATTTGATAATACTGGTACTGATGGAGAGGGCGTTAGTGCAACTGTATCTGCTATTACTGGTAATACTGTTAATGCTCTTGCAACAGCTGTTGGTGCTAACAATGATCAGTATACAGCGACTGTAACTACTGCAGATAACCACTATTTGCAAGTTGGAGATGCAGTTACTATTTCTTTAAGTGATAACTTGTACACAAGAACCATTACTAGTAAAGTAATTGGTGATAAGTATCATTTTAAGTATTTTGACGCATCAACAATGAAGTTGTTGGCAGAATACGCTAATACTACTGCATATACAGAAGGGGATTTAATTTTCGCTGGAAATAGAGTTTATCAGGCAGCTGTAAGTGGAACTTCCAGTTCTACAGCTCCAACTCATGAAACTGGTACTGCATCTGATGGTTCAATGACTTGGACTTACATTAGAAAGCGTACAGATGGTAATTTATACCAAGGTGGATGGGGAAGCATTACTGGTGGTAGTAATTACCTAGATGGGACATATGCAGAGGTTCCTTTAACAACTAATGGAGCTGGTCTAGGTGGTAAGGCAACTATTGTCGTTTCTGGCGGTGCAGTTACTACAGTAACCATTACAACTGTAGGAACAGGGTATGATGTTGGTGATACCATTTCTGCATCTAATCTTAACCTTGGAAACAACTTAACACCTTCTGCAGGTTCAGGATTCACTATTACGCTAACTGAAGTCGAAATTGAAGCTCAAATTCATTGTGATGATGCACATCAAGTCAAAATTGGCGATATTGTTAATATTTCGGGAATCTCACCTTCTGGATACAATAAAACTGATTATTCAGTTATTAGAAGTGAAAGTCTTCGCAGATTTACCGTAAAACGCAATTTTGGGTCTATTGCGGCTGCAACAGTTACTAATGCTGAAATTTACGTTCAAGAACCGAAATTACAACTTATTTTGGGTCATAAGTACAAATTTGATACTTCGGATTCAAGTAATGACAATAAAACACTTGCATTCACTTTAGATCCTGCAAATACCGATATTTTCACTTATAAGAATATTACTGAAGAAGAAAGAGACGCAATCACGAATGCTCAAAATTCTATCACTATTCTTGTAAAAGACTTGCCTGGAATCTTCTATTACTTCGATATTCAGGGTACTGTTAGTGGAAATTACTTTACGGTCATGAATGACCCCGTTTCGGGTTCACAGACTGTTAGTGCGAGGACAGACACTACATTTGATTATATTACTGCTCTTGCACCTGAAACTGGATATACAACAGGTATTACTTACGATACAAACTCAATATACCCTTCAGGTGGAGTTTCAACTATTTCTGTTGGTGACCCAGGAAGAAATTACTCATCACTTCCAAGATTAAGTGGATCTAGTAGATCTGGATCTGGTGCTACTGCTGAAGCAACTATTTCTGGATACTTAGTCAATCCAGTTCTTATTACTAATCAGGGATCTGGATATAATCAATCATCTTTACCAACTGGTATTGTAACATTACCAGACTTCGTTGACTTAACTCTTACTAATGTATTTGGTTCATTTGTAAAGAATGAAATTCTTATTTCGCAAACAACTCAAGGAAATCAGACTGCTAGAGGTCAAGTTATTTCTTGGGATCCTACTACTTCAGTATTAAGAATTAAACCACTTAGAAATACGAGAACAGGTGCTGCTCAGAAAGGATATATTATGTTTACCATTGGTGGTGGTAATACAGGATATGTTTATAGTTCAGATTCTCAGGGAACTATTACTGCTGTAAGTGGTATTCAAGCAACTGTTGCTACTACAGTATCTGGTGGTGGAAAATTGACTGGATGTACAGTTACTAATCAGGGATCTAATTATAGAGCTGCTCCTTCTATCATATTCGACGATCCTTACTATGGATCTATTGATTCAATTGGAAGTATAACTCAACCAGCTGGAAATGGAACATATACTGCAGATACAACAACCACTGGGGTAACTCAAACTAGTGTAGCTCCTGTTAATGGAACTGGTGCTGAATTTACAGTTATTACAGATGGTAACGGAAGAATTACTTCAATCACCTGTACTACTGGTGGTAGTGCATATGCATTAGGAGATGTTATCACTTTTGATGGAACTAAGATTCCTGGTGGTGCTTCTAACGAAGATTTTACTGTGACAGTTGATGGATTGTCACATGCTGATAAAGCAACTATATCAACAAAATTAAATGCAGCTGTTGATAGTGTTACAGTTACTAACCAAGGGTCTGGTTACCTTTCTGCACCAACAATTACTGTTAGTGGTGGTAATGGTATTAATGCTAAGTTCAATGCCACTATTCTTAATGAGGGTGTCACATCAATTAATATTGAAGCTTCAGGAGAACAATATCAAAGTGCTCCTGTAGTTAATATTACTCAAACAACAGGAACTGGTGCTTCGGTATTATTGAAATCCTCAGATTTAGGAAAAATTCTTAAAATTGGCGGAGATAATATTACATTTAACTATAGCCATGATAGAACTTTAAAACCAGAGTTAAACACTACATATAATCTTCAATTAACAAGAACTCAAGTTATTGATTACATTGATGTAGTTAATGGTGGTGCTAACTTTGTTTCTAAACCAGAAATTGTTCTTGTTGGTGGACAGGGATCTCTTTATCAATTAGAACCAGTTCTTGATAATGAAGTTATACAAGCAGTTGAAGTTGTACAGGCAGGAAGAGGATTTACTTCTGGACCTACAGTACAAGCAAAAGTAACTCATTCTTGGGTTGGATTGAAATCAAGTAGTACTTTAAACTTCCCATACAATACTAAGATACCAACAGGTACAAAAGTAACTTTACAAGAAATTAATGGGCAGTTCCCAGGTCCATTAACAATTAATACAACTTATTATGCTATTGCTGCTAATTCTACTAATGGACTAGCAGATAATCAAATTTGCTTAGCTGCTAGCCTTGCTGATGCAAATGTTGGTATTGCCAATAGAATTGTATTTACTAGCAATCCTGTTGGTGATCAACAGACAGGTCAGACATACTTTACCCTAGAGACTGTTGATCTTGGTGATACGATTAATGCATATATGAAACCAGCTACTTTCTCTATTGGAGAAAGACTTTATCAAGGTGCATCTAATACATCATACACTGCATATGGTTATGTTAAGAATTGGGATGCTTCTGGACGTGTAGTTAGTGTTGAGATTGTAGAAGGTGAGTTTAAAGTCGGTGAACCTGTATTTGGCGAAGAGACTGCTGCATTTGGTCAAATTCATGCATTTAGTAAAGCGGATGCTGTATTTGATGTTTCTCCGATTAGCACATCTGCAGAGAGATGGGAACGTACTACTGGTTTCTTAGATCTTAATGAACAAAGGGTTTATGATAGCAACAGGTTCCAAGAGTTCTCATATGATATTTCATCTTCCATCAATATTAACGATTGGAAGAACCCACTCAAGTTTGCTGCTCATCCTGCAGGATTTAAAGTCGTTGGTACACAAGTACTATCACAAGCAACTAAGAAAGACTATAGAGCTAAGCCATCTATTAACTTAAGTGCTGGTAATACTACAGATTGGTGGGTTCCTAATACTAATAGCTTGGGAACTACCTTTAATGGTACAACTTATGTAATTCCTAAGCCATCTGCTAAGAATACTGGTAAATTATCTGTTATTAAGAACTTTGCTCTTGGTAAACCAGATTACTCAGCAATTGTACCTACTGAAGTCCAAATTTATGGTAGACAGCTATTAGACATTCAGAAGATCTTATCTTGTATCGCATATAAGATTGATGATATCAGTGATAGAACCATTTCATTTGATGGATCATCTGCTACTGTTGTTAATACAACCAATAATAGGATTACATTAACTAATCATGGATTAGTTGATAATCAACGTGTTACTTACAATGCTGGTGGAGATAGATTCCAAGATGCAAGAGATCTAGTAATTAAGAATATTGATTATATTGTTGAAGAGACCATTGGTGCTCTTAATGCTGCATATCCAAGTCTTGTGTACAATTCTTCTACATGTGCTAGAGATACAAGACTAGTTGTTGCTGCTTGGGCAAATGATTTACGTTATGGTGGTAATTATTTCACTGTAGATGCTACTAACAAGTATGTTGGTGGTACTACATCTCAGAGTAATGCTCATATTGATGCTGCTAACTTAATTAAGGACAATATGAAGTTCATTGCTTCTGAAGCAGTGTTCCAAATGTTAGCAGATCCTACAGTTGGTATTCCAAGTGGATATCCAGGTGTCCCAGGACATAATGATAACTGTATTGATGACTTAGTTGATGGAATGGAAGCTATTGCATATAACTTACGTTATGGTGGCAATAGTGAGACATGGGATGCTGCAAACTTCTATGTTGATGGCGTATACTCCAATCCTGCTCCTGTTGATGGTGAAGAGACCCAGGCTATCTGGTGTTTCAATAAGTGTAAGGAACTTTGTGCTCAGGCAATAATTAATGATCCAATCACTATTCAAGGTAATCACGGTCTTACTCAAGTCACTAATACTAGCGTCACTTACATTGCTGCTACATGTGCTTCAGTGGACGCTGCAATGGATACTCTCTTTAACATTATTACTACTGCTCTTTCTTCTAATAGCCTTGCTTCCGTAACGAGAACTAATCCAGCAAATTACATTCAACATATTGAGGGTGAAGAGACTGAGACTATTTTTGCATTTAATAAAGCAAGAGATCTTTGCAATTTAGCTGTTGTTAATAACTTACCAATTGGTACGCATACAAATATCGTTCCAATAACAGATTTGAGTATTACTGCACCTACTGATGGATGTGCTGATGTTAAGAGTGCTATTACAGCATTAAGTAAGATTATTACAGATGCTATTGATAATCCTTCTACTCTACCTATAGTTAATACTGGTAATTATCCTTTAGTAAGAACTGGAACTGCTATTGGTGGATTGACAAATTCTAAACAATATTATATTAATTATGTTGATGCTAATACTATTGAACTTACTAATATTCCTGGCGGACCTGCAATTGGTCTAAGTGCTGTTGGAACTGGAGTAGGGCATTCGATCAGAATGTATATTGATGGTATTAATGATTCATTCAGAATTAGAAGTAATTCTGTAGATATTGGTACACAGATTGGAAAGACTGCGGATAAGAAACAGTTATTTGTTATTACTAATGGTATTGTAACTAATCCAGCAACTTATACCTTTACTAATAATATTATTACATTTAATACACCTCCACTTGCTGAGACTAAAGTTCTTTGCATGTATTATGATCGTGCAGACTATACAAGTAGTTTCCAATTAGATCAGATTGGTGATGAAATTAAGACCTTTGATGTCGCTAATGGTTTAACACCTGGTTATGGATATACGGATGGTACTTATACAAATGTTCCTCTGAAGAATAGACTTGGAAGTGGAAATGGTGCTACTGCCGATATCACAGTCTCTGGTAAGAAAGTAACTAACGTAGTATTGAATGCTGCTGGTAATGGATATACAAATAATGATGTTCTAGGTCTATCTGAAATTGGATCATCATTAACAATTAACTATGCACCTTCTGCTGCTTCTTATACACCTGCTACAGGTGCTCTAGAGTTGACTATTGGGTCACATAGTATGCTTGCCCCAACAACTCATACAGCTGGATCTGGCACCACTTACGATCCCAAGACAGGATATCTTGTTATCGAATTAACTGGACATGGATTTGAGAATGGTGAGCAAGTTAAGTTAGACGATGGTGCTGTTACTTTCACTTGCACTCAAGGTGGTGGTACTCATGCTTATCCTCGTTCTACTGACCCAATTAGCGATAAGTGGGTTCCAATATTTGATGTAACGGCTAATACATTTACTATACAGGTACTTGATACAGTTCCTTCAACAAACACTACTGTTCATACATGGTCTGCTTCTGCATCTAGTGCAATTAAACATGCACAATCTTATGTAAGAATTGCAAATGATGCTTTAATCTTTAGTTGTACAGAAGGTGCAGGTAATCATACCTATCCTAGATCTACAGATCCTAGAGGAAATCTTTCAGACTTCCCTGTTGATGCTGTAGCAGCAACTACTATTACAGTTAATGCACTTAATGGTACTACTGCAACTAATACTACTACCCATACTTTCCAAGGATTAAGTACATATCAATTCCAACCAACTAAGGTTAAGTATATCCCTGCAACAGGTGATATGATTTGTACTGTTGCATCCCATGGATTGAATAAGGGAGATAGAATTCAATTTGCTAATAATTCCTTAACATTTACATGTTCTAAGGATAATGATAACTCCAATCACACATATCCTCGTGCTGCTGATCCTGCTGCTGGATCTTGGATAACTGTTTCTGAAGTAACTACCAATTCCTTCAAGGTTAATGTTGGTGAAAGTCAGAGATTCCAGTATACCCCAACTAACTCTACATATACCGCTAGTACAGGTGTACTAACGCTAACTGTGGGGGATCATTCATTATTGGGTGCGGTATCCCATACTCCTACAGCTGCAACATACACCCCTGCTGATGGTAAGGTAGTAATTACCGTAACTGGTCATGGAATGTCTAATGGGGATATGGTTTTATTAGATGATGGTGCAATAACTCTTAGTTGTACTCATGGTGGCGGTGGCCAATCTTCATATCCACGTTCTACCGATCCTATTAGTGGTAAGTTTGTAGAAATCTTTGATGTCACTACAGATACATTTACTATTCAGTGTTTAGATGCAGTTCCATCAACTAATACTACAACTCATACATGGGTATCTGGTGTTGCTAATAGTATTAAGCAAGCAAGAGATGTTGTTACTATTGATGAGAATGGATTAGTATTTACTTGTGAGATGGATGATAGGGCTACCTTACATTCATATCCTAGGAAGAGTGATCGTGCATATAAGTCTGCATTGGGCGTATATTCAGTTACAAGCGACACAATCACAGTTTATGTTGGTAAGTCTCCTATAGTCAATTACACCCCTACAGACGCTTCTTACGATGCTACCTCAGGTGTTATGGAATTGACAATTGGATCCCATAATTTATCTGCTGGACAGAGTATTAAACTTTCTGATGGTGCTATTACATTCACTTGCGATCAAGATGGCAATACAGCAACTCATAGTTATCCAAGAACAACTGCAGATGGTTTTGCAGTAACTGGAGCTGCATATAGTCCTGATAATGGTATGATGATAGTGACATCACCGTCACATGGATTTGTTAATGGTGACTGGGTTAAGTTTAAAGAGAACGCACTTAACTTCAAGTGTGGTCTTGATGGAAATGTATCTATTAAGCAATATCCAAGATCTACTGATTATGCTTATGATAGATGGTTAAAGGTATCTGGTGTAACAAAGGATACTTTCAGTGTAAAGGTTCTTGAAACTATTCCTTCAACTAATAGTAATATTCATACTTATGTAACTCCAACTAAGTTAACTCCAGAAACTGCGTCATATAACCCAACTACGGGTCTTATGACAATTACTAATGAGAAGTTTAATGTTGCCACAGCAACTTATGATCCTGCTTCTGGTGATATGGTAATGACTATTGGTACTCACAGTTTGACTACCAATGATAGTATTAGACTTATTCCAAATGCAATTACGTTTGAATGTAATGCTGCTATAGGTACTCATACTTATAATGGTGGTACAGCAACTAATGCATGTATTATTGATGGTACTCAAAAGGATGTAACTGCAGCGACTTATAACCCCGTTACAGGTGAATTGGAAGTAACGATTGGTAGTCACAGTTACACAACCTCTGATACTATAACATTTGCTGCTAATGCATTATCATTTACTTGTGATGCAGATAACCACAATACAAGTCATACTTATCCACGTACATCTGATCCTGCGTATAATACAGCAATAGCAATTAATTCTGTAACAGGAACTACAGTTTCATGTAATGTTGGTATAGCATCAGCAACAACTAATAATCAGAGTTCTTATCCTAGAGCAACTAATGATTATGTTTACAATAAGAATATTCCAATTCTAGGAGTAACAAGTAATACAATTACTGTTAATGTTAACCAGGCAAGAAATGTTACTATTAGTACTAATATTGCACATACATTTGTAAGTGCATTACCTGATTGTGTTGAAGTTGTTCATGGATTGGATAATGGAGATTATGTTAAGATTGATGATAATGCATTATCCTTTAGTTGTACTCAAGGACTAGGTACAAAGACCTATCCAAGACCATCTAGAGCAACTTATACTGCCGCTGCAGCTTCTACTAATTTCAATGTAACTGGTGCTACTTACGATGGTCCTACTGGTGCTTTAGTATTAACAACAGGATCTCACTCTCTTACTGCACCATCAACTCATCAGGCAACTGGTGGTACATATAACCCAACTACGGGTATTATGCAATTGACTGTTGCTGGTCATGGATTTAGTGAAGGTGATTATATTAAGATAGATGATAATGCACTTTCATTCAGTTGCACTTATGGTAGTGGAACTCATACGTATGATGGTGGAACTTCAAGTAATGCTATTACAATAACTGCTGGTTCTGTTCAGAAAGATGTAACAGCTGCCACATACAATCCTTCTAATGGTAATTTGGAAATGACCATTGGATCACACAGTTTTACAACTAGTGATACAGTTACTATTGGTGCTGATAAGTTATCCTTTACTTGTGATGCAGATAATCATGCTACATCTCATACTTACCCAAGATCTACAGATCCTGTATATAACACAGCAATTGCAATTAGTGGAGTAAGTGGAACAACAATTACATGTAATGTTGGACAGGTAAGTAATACTCAAACTAAGACTTATCCTCGTACTGCTGATCCTATCAGTGGTGAATGGATACAAATTTCCAATGTAACTACAGATACATTTGAAATACAAGTACTTGACAATATTCCTTCCACAAATACTTCACCACATACATTCGTATCTTGTACTGCTACTGGAATTAGTAGAGCAACATCTACAGTTAGAATTAAACCTGATTCATTGTCATTTACTTGTGCAATGGATGGTAATACTGCTACTAAGTTATATCCAAGACCAACAGATCCATATTTCGGTAAGGATACTCCAATTACTGCAGTAGCTGCTACAACAATGACTTGTTATGTTGGTAGATCTCCTATTGTCAACCATACTGTTACTGATGGTACATATGATCCTATTTCTGGTGCTCTCACATTAACAATTGGTGCACATGACATCAAACCTTTAGATAGTATTAAGATTACTGCAAACTCATTGACCTTCCAGTGTGCTACAGACAATTATGGAACTGACCACACATATCCACGTTCTACTGACCCATTCTATGACACTGCTATTCAGATTGAATCTGTAACTGCTACAACTATTACAATGAATGTTGGTGTATCGACTGATACATCAGTTCATAGATGGAAACCAGCATTTACTGCAACTAATGCTGTTCAAAGTGGTGGTGGGTATGCACATACTTGGAATGGTGGAACATCAACTAATGCAGTTAGCGTTGGTGGTACACATTACTATCCTGATACAGGTATCTTAAGTATCCAAACATCTGTCGATCATGCAATTAAGAAAAATGATCTAATTAAGATTGATGATGGTGCTCTTTCATTCAGTTGTACTGCTGGATCATTTACTCACACTTATGTTGGTGGTACAGCAATAAATGCTGTTACTATGGATGATGCTGTTCAGAAGAATGTAACTGCTGCTACATATACTCCTGCTACTGGTGATTTACAACTAACAATAGGATCACATAGTTACACTACAAGTAATAAAGCAACTATTGCTGCAGGTTCTCTGAAGTTTACTTGTGCTGAAGATCAACATGCTACACAACATTCATATCCTCGTTATACTGACCCTGCATATAATAAGCCTTTAGAAATTACTGCAGAAACTGCTACTACAATTACAGTTAATGTTGGAACTGCTGCAACAACCAATGCTACTGCATATCCAAGATCTGCTGATTATGCAAGTGGTAAGTGGTTAAAGGTATATCGTGTAACTCCAAACAGAGTTGATGTTAAAGTTCTTGATGTAGTTCCTTCTACTAATACTGCACCTCACACTTTTGTTAGTGGTGTTGCAGATGGTATCACACTTAAAGATCCTGCAAGTGGTGAATTTATGGAAGTATCAAATGTTACATATAACACATTTGATATTCAGGTTCTGACTGAAACACCTTCAACTAATACAACTACTCATACGTATCTTGGTGCCACACCTAATTGTATTACTATTGCTCCATTTGTTAAGAAACGTGATCCATATTATGATACTGCAATTCCTATTATTGCAACTACTGGTACAACAATTAGTCTTGATATATTAACTGCTTCTCAGTCTTCAAATACTTACAAGCATAAGTTCCAATCGGCATTAAGTAACTCAGTTATTGCAGGTGGTAATTATATTCATAAGTTTGTAACTGCTAATGCTGGTGCTGTTAAGTCTGGCGATAGACATACATTCGTAAGTGCCACTTCTACAGCTGTCACAAGAGGAATTGTGACTACAGGTGTATATGAATATGACCAAGGTGCTGATGCTGGTACTTTGATGCGTGATAATCTTGAATTCATTGCGACAACTGCTTATGGTAGAATGATCGCTAACAATGGATTGTTCCAAGTACCAAGTTATGAGAAGTGTATTCGTGATACTAAGTTAATCGTTGATGCTGTAGCAGATAACGTTGAATTTGGTGGAAATGATGCTACTTATGATGCAGCAAATTTCTATGTCTCTACGGTTCATTTAACTGGAGAAGAAGATCAATCTGTACAGGTATTCAATCACGCTAGAGATATCTCTCGTGAGGTAATGCGTAATATTACAGTTGCTACTAACTCATACACTAAGGGAACTCAGGTTAAGGATCTTACAATTACTAATGATAGTGGAAATAATGTTTATGATACTAATGACTGCCAAAATGTTGCTTCTACCATCTCAACTCTCTTTGCTATTGTTACTACTGCTGTTGGTACTACAGCTGGTGGTTCTGGAAACCTCAATAGTGTTACTAGGACTGCGAGCAACTCACCAGAGTTCCAGATCAATGTAAGTACAGTAACATTTGATGGTACTGATACAGGATTTACTGCGCAGGTTGGTGGATCTACTCAAGCATTACCTGCATCTGATAATTTCTTATTATTCTTAAACAGCACTCTTCAGGTTAAAGGTAGTACTGCTGCATACACATATACTGGAAGCACAATAACATTTACAGAAGCACCTATTCCTGGAATGGACTTCTATGGTTTCTATCTTGGTAAGATGACTCTTCTCGATGATATTGCACCTTACTTTGACAATAATAAGAGAACATTTACTATGAAGCAAGATAATGAACCATTCTCACTTGAGAGTGATAATGCTGCTGTCATAGCATCAAATAACTTGATGATCTTTATTAATGGTATATTCCAAGAACCTGGAGTTGCATATGACCTAAGGGGATCTATTATTGAATTTAGTGAAGCACCAAGGGCAGGATCTGAATGTGCTCTTTATATCTTTACTGGATCTCCTTCTGATGTTTTGATTAGCAATACATTCAATTCACTTGATCCTGGTGATAGAATGCTAGTTAATAGTGAGGGTGAAGATCGTTTAATTGCAACGGTTTCTAGTTCTACTTCTATTGACAGTTATGAATATACTGGGTTAAGACCAACTCCTGCTGAGTTTGTTGCTACTGTGACAGCTGGAAAAGTGACACAGATACAAATAACCAATCCTGGTTCTAATTATGAAGTTCCACCAATTCTTTACTTCCAAGGTGGAGGTGGAGAAGGTGCATCTGCTGAAACAACTATTGAAATTGGAAGTGGTAAGGTATTGAGTGTTATTAACCTTGAAGGTGGTAATAATTATACACAAGTACCAACAGTACTTCCAGTACACCCCGTAGATGTTGAGAGGAAGCAAAGAAATAGAATTATATCTGATTCTGGTATGCTTGCTAATTCTTACCTAACTACATCTATTAGTGATACTGATACTACTTTAAATCTTCAGAATGTCTGGTATGACACTTCTCAGAGATATGGATTCCCAGACGAAGGGGAAGTGCTTATTCCATATTATGATGCTGTTAAAGGATGGCTTGTAGAGAGAATTCTCTATGGTGCTAAGAATACATCTGCAAATACTCTTACAGTCGCAACAGACGGTAGGGGATATATGGGAACCACTGCTTCTGCAATAGTAGTTCGCACTGGTACATATGCTTCTGCAGGTACAACATGTACTGTAACTACTAGTGGTAATCATAATTTAACTACTGGAATGTCCATATATCTTGATCACACTAGTGGTGATGGATTTGATGGTTCATACACAGTTACAGTCACTGCATCTACTACATTTACTGTTCAGTACCCATTTACGCGGAGTACTAGCGGAAACGTCTCACTTCTTCCAGAAGTTCGTCTGAGATCATTATAAATAACCAATAAAGCTTACAAGCAATGGCATTAGTCACTGATAAATTTAGAATCTACGCTGCCGAAAGCTTCAGGAATACTCTTCTAACGACTAATAAAGTTTTTATGTTCGTTGGTAGGGCAAAAACCTGGGGGTCGTCTGACGTACCTCCACAGGGTGAACCAATTGATAGTTTCGAGTATGCGAGAAACGTTTATCAAGATTCCGTTGCCTTTAAGCGTGTTGATATTTCTGATACTGCTCTAGTAGTTCCTAGAGTTGACTGGATTGACCCTACTAAGACAACTGGTGGAGTTGGACGTACATATTCAATGTACAAACCAGATTATGCTCCTACAAAAACCACTGCAAATGGTGCATCCAGATTATATGATAGTAACTTCTATGTAATGAACTCAGACTTTAATGTCTATAAGTGTCTTTACAATGGTGAAAGTCCAGACTACCCAAGAGGAAGACCCTCATTGGTAGAACCAACTGGTACATCAACAACTATCATTGAAACATCAGATAGTCCAGGTGTATATTCATATAGATGGAAATATCTTTATACTATTGACGCTGATAACATTCTAAAGTTTGTTACTTCAGAATTCGTTCCTGTATTATCAAACTCTTTGGTTATATCTGCAGCAAACCCAGGTTCCATTGACACTGTTGTTATTGAAGCAGCTGGTGCTGGTTACAATAACGGTACTTACACTAATGTTCCTATTCGTGGCGATTATGCTATTAATGGAGGAACACAAGCACTTTGTACAGTAACAGTTGTTTCTGGTTCTATTTCTGCTGTTACCATAACTCAGGCAGGTAGTGGATACAGTTTTGCTTCAATTGAAGCTGCACTTATACCAAACATCGGAAATGGTACAGGTGCAAATCTTGACGTGGTACTTCCACCAAATAAAGGACATGGAGCTGATGCTGTAAGAGAATTGGGTTCTTATCGTCTAATGTTCACTAGTAAGTTAGAGACTACTAGTGCATTTGTTGATTTCCCTAACGATCTATCTTACAGAAGAGTTGGATTGGTATTGAATCCATATGATTACAATACAACCACTGTTTGCAGTCAGAATACAAGATCTGCTGTTAAAGCAATGATCTTCCCTCAGGCTGGTACGGGTACTCCTAGTGGAAGCTTCCAAACAGGAGAAACCATTACACAAGCTTCTACGAATGCAAAAGGATTTGTGGTTTCATATGATGCAACAACTAAAGTTTTGAAATATTATCAGGATTCAGTTGATGGTACTGTTAATGGAAATATAATTGCATTCTCTGGATCAAATCAGATTACAGGTGGAACAACTTCATATACAGCAACTCCTGATGCAACATTTGGAACATCTTCTGTTCCTCTTTCACAGATCACTATTGGTGTTTCTGTGTATGAGTTAGGTCTTTCATTCGTAACTGGCTATGCCAACGAAGAGATTGAACTAAACTCAGGTGAAGTACTTTACATAGATAATAGGATCCCAATCACAAGATCTGCGGATCAAAACGAAGAGCTCAAAGTAGTAATTGAATTCTAAATGGCACAGAATACGAACCTGAACATAGCTCCTTATTACGACGACTTTGACGCGAGTAAGGGCTTCCTAAAAGTATTGTTTAAGCCTGGGTACCCAGTACAGGCTAGAGAACTTACTACACTCCAGAGTCTCCTGCAAAATCAGATAGACACATTCGGTCAGGGTGTCTATAAAGAAGGTTCTATGGTAGTTCCTGGTGGAGTTACCCTTAATAATGATGTTCCTTGTATCCTCATACAGAACAGTTATTTAAACCTTGATGTAGAATTATATCGAACTGCTCTTGATAATCAGATTATTAAAGGTTCAACATCTGGTGTTCGTGCCCGTATTCTATTTTCTGTTAGTGCTACTACATCAACTAAGAACAATATTACATTTTACGTAAACTTCCTACAAAAAGCAGACGATAATGTCACGAATACGTTCACTGACGGTGAAACTTTTACTTGTGAAAGTGATATTACTTACGCCTCTACAACTATTGCTGCTGGAACGCCTATTGCACAGCTCTTAAACTCTAATGCCAATTCAAGAGGTTCTACCGCTAACGTTGGTGCTGGTGTTTATTATGTTAGAGGATATTTTGCTAATGTAACTGATCAAACTCTAATTCTAGACCAATATGGTACTACACCTTCATATAAGGTTGGTTTAAAAGTAGAAGAAAGAATTATTACTGCTGATGAAGATGCATCTCTATACGATAATGCAGTTGGCAGTACAAACTTCTCTGCCCCAGGTGCAGACAGATTTAAAATTAATCTTACATTAGTTAAGAAGGCAATTTCAGATCCTAACTCTGCTGATTTTATTGAACTTCTCAGAACTAATACTGGTAAGATTGAAAAGAAAGTTGAGCGTAGTGATTTAGGATTTATTAATGACATCCTTGCTACTAGAACTAAAGAAGAATCTGGAGATTATTACGTTAAGAAATTTGGCGTAACTGCAAGAGAAAATCTTGACGATGGATTTAATAATGGTGTATATGCAGAAGGTGCTACTACATCAGATGGGAATACTGCGACTGAAGATAATATTGCTATTCAATTATCCTCTGGTGCTGCATATGTTCAGGGATATAGAACTGAAAGGTTATCTACGTCTTATAAGGATGTAGCGAAACCAAGAACTTTTGATACTGTTCAGAATCAATCAATAACATCAAGCTTTGGTAACTATGTCTTTATGACAAATGCTCACCAAGCACCTTACATATATGAAATTATTGAGTTAAGAGATGAGGTAACAGGTACACCAGGTACTCCTGCTGGTACTGTTATTGGTAAGGCAAGAGTTATTAACTTTGCTTATGAATCTGGTACTAAAAATACTGCTACCACAAGATATAGAGCTAATATTGTAGATACTCAGATTTATACTAAGATAACCACTACAGGTAGTGTTACTTGGACTAATGGTAACCTTGTATATGGTGCTACATCAGGTGCTACTGGATTTATTCAGTCTGGATCTGGTACTACTGGATATCTTTATGAAACCAATGGTACATTTGTACCAGGGGATGTACTAAAAGCTAATAATGCTAATGGTGCTACATTTGCTACTGTTGCAGGTAGTGGTGTTAAGAACTATAGTTTTGGTGATGTTAAATCTTATGCTTTTAGTAGCGGTGGTGGAACTGCTGATGCTTTATTAGATGTTCAGGTTATACTTCCTGGTTCAGGACCAATTATCTCAGGACACTCTAGTGGTAGTGCTACAGTTACAGCAACTCTTTCTAACTTCCTATCACAATTAAGAATTAATGATATTATTGAATTTTCAAACAATGGTGCTTCTCATAGGGCTAAGATAACAGCTGTTACTGATAACTATAATTTTAATATTACTCGTTTGGGTGCAACTACACTTGCTAATGGTGCTATTACTTCTGGTATAATTAGAACTCGTCCTGAAATAAAAGAGGCTACTAATAAGAAGCTTCTTACTAATTTAGGATTTGCTGCAGTAAAGAATACTAATAATAACAATACTCAAAACCCTGCTGGTTATTTTAGAACTAGCATTCAGAGCCAAAGTGTTAGTGGTGGTAATGTAACCATTGACTGTGGTGCTGGTCTCTTATGGAGAGATGCTGGTGACAATGATGATTTCCAAGTTATAGTTACTGCTGGTACAGGTGACGGTGATATATTAGAGGCAGGAAGTGGATTTACTATTAGTGGAACCGCAACGAACACTCAGACCGTTGCTCTTACTGGTCTTAGTGGTGTAACTTCTGTAGATGTTATTGGAACAGTTTATAGTGCCAATAGATCTGCTAAATCAAAGACTACTGAAAGAATGAAGATCCTTAAGGTTGAGGATACTACTGGTAGTGCTATTAATGGATTAACTCAGGCTCTTACTGGATTTGGACATAGAATAGAAGATAGTCGTATAGCTCTTGGTTGTGGTGATGTATTTAAGATTAAAGCAATATATGAATCTAAGGATGCTAATGATCCAATAATTCCTAATTTCCAATATACTAATTTACTTGGTACTCTTGATATCGATGAAGTTATCACTGGAGATACTTCAGGATCTAGAGCAAGAATTGTATCTACTACAAGTAACTACATTTATTTTGTTCCCATTGAGGATGATAAGTTTACTGATGGTGAAACCATTACTGGACCTAATGCTACTCTTAAAATTGTTCTAGGTAGTGTTAATGGTGGATCTAAGGACATAACTTCAGATTTCGATCTTGATAATGGTCAGAGAGATCAGTTCTATGATTATTCGACCATTGTTAGAAAAGCAGGATTTGCTGCTCCCAGCCACAAACTTCTTGTAATATTTGATCGTTTCTTAACTACTGCTGGTATTAATCCATATACAGTTGATTCTTATGCTACAGCAGATTATAAAATTATACCTAAGTATGATGGCGATCCATTAAGAGATTATATTGACTTTAGACCCATTGTACCTGAAAAGCTTACAGGATCTGGTTCACAGGCTTCTCCTTGGACTTTAAGTGCAACTAAGCAATTAGACTTTGATGCTAGAGCATTTACTGGTAATATGTCTGGACTTCCAGGAATAGGTGATACTACAATTTTAAGTCTTCAACATTACCTTGGAAGAATTGATAAAGTCTTCATGAATAAAGATAGTTTTATTCAGGTCATCAAAGGTGCACCAGCTGTTAGAGCACAAGCTCCAGAAGATACTGAAGATGCTATGCTTTTGGCTACTGTAAGGTACGCTCCTTATGTCTTCGATGTTGATGATGATATTACTATTGAAGAAACTAACTTCAAGAGATATACTTTTAGAGATATTCAAGTCTTAGAAGATAGAATTAAGACTCTAGAATATTATACTCAGCTTTCACTACTTGAGAGTGAAACTGCAAGTATGGAGATAAGAGATACTAGTGGTCTCAGTAGATTTAAGAATGGTTTTATTGTAGATAACTTTGCAAGTCTTTCTACTAGTGATACCTTACATCCAGACTATAGAGTTTCATTAGATTTTGAGAGAGGTCAGATGAGACCTGCTCACTATACCACTCAAGTCCCATTGACTTATGCTGGATCTTCTACTAATGTACAACAAACTGACGATATAATAACACTTCCATACTCATCTACTGTTCTTATTGATCAACCTTATGCATCAGCTGTGGAAAACGTTAACCCATTTAACGTCTTCACATACACAGGTGATATCCAATTATATCCTGAATCTGATAACTGGGTAGATACTACTTCACTGAATCCTATTCAAGGACCAACAGTTGAAGGTAACTTCATGACTACTCTTAGGGAGTATAATGCTGATCAAAATGGTTTCTCACCTATTCATTGGAATGCTTGGAAGACTACTTGGACAGGAACTAATGCAGTTACTAATGTAGGATCCTGGAGAGGTGGCGGTGGTAAAGGTAGACAGCAACAACGTAGAACTATTACTACTACCACAACAACTACAACAAGACAAAGTAGAACTGGTATTAGATATAGAGTTACTCCTGTAATTGAACAACAATCTCTAGGAAATAGAGTTGTTTCTGTTGAACATATTCAATTTATGCGTTCAAGAAATATTGAATTTACTTGTGAGAAATTAAAGCCAAGAACTAAGTTCTATGCATTCTTTGATGGAGTTGCACTTCCTAAGAAGCTAATCACTCCTAAGGTTATGGGATTGGTTAAGGATCCATCTACTGACGCACAGACAAACAGTATTCCATTCCAGATTGGTGAAACAATTCATGTTGTGAAGGGAAATGGTAAGTTCAGATTTAAAGCAAGAGTTGCCGCACCTAACGAGAGTTTCTCAATTAATCCTTTAGATGGTACAGATATTACCACTACTAATGATTATACCTCTAACTTAGCGTTTATTAATATTGATACTAAGTCTCTTGCAGATCAAGCAAAGGGTACTTATTATGGATCACCTAAATTGAATGACTACATTGTTGGTGAAACATCTGGTGCTGTTGCTAAAGTAACTAATAAAGATATGGTCACTGATAAAGCAGGTAATCTTAGAGGATCCTTCTTTATTGATGCACCTAATGTTGCTGGTAACTTGAAGTTTAAGACTGGTACTAAACTATTCAGACTTAGTGATACTGATAACGATAGTAGAGTTGTTGGGGTATCTGATTCAAGTGGTGAAGCAGAATTTTCATCATCTGGTATTCACCAAACTACTCAAGAAACTTTAATCTCTGTTAGAAATGCTAGGATCACTTCTGAAGAGATGAGAGATGCTAGAACATTAACTAGTGTTAGTAGTAGTTCTAGAGAAGAGACTAGGTGGATTGACCCACTTGCTCAAACATTCCTTGTTGAGGATTCCGAGCTTGAAGGTGGAGTATTCTTGACTAAGATTGACGTATTCTTCTTTACTAAGGATGCAGAAATTCCTGTTGCAATAGACATTAGAACTGTTGAGAATGGAACTCCTACACAAACTATTCTTCCTTTCTCTAAGGTAGTTAAGCAAGCTGCTGATGTATTCACATCAGATGACGCTTCTAAGCCAACGACATTTACATTTAAAGCACCTGTATTCATTCCACATAGACAGGAACATGCTATTGTATTGACCTCAGACTCCAACCAGTATAAGGTATTCATCTCATTACTTGGTAAGGATGCTATTGATGCTGCACATGCTGGTGAGAAGATATCTGAACAGCCATATATCGGTGTACTATTCAAGTCACAGAACGCATCTACTTGGACACCTTCTCAGTATGAAGACTTGATGTTCAAGATTTATAGAGCAGACTTTACTTTACCATCAACAGCAGCACCTTCAAGACTTATCTTGGAGAATGCACAACTTGGTGAAAGTAATGGTGGTTATTTGAACCTTGCACCTAATCCAATCCAGACAACTTCTGGTAGTGCAGATATTAGAGTATTCCATTCTAATCATGGTATGCAATCTGGTCTTAACTACGCTGAAGTCAGTGGAGTAATTTCAGAAGTTCCAGATACTGCAGTTAATATGGGAGCTGGGTTAACTACTACAGGATTAACTTTAACAGTTGATGATGCTTCACAGTTCCATACAACTATTGGTGGATCTGCAGTAAGTAATTCAAACCTTGGATTCCTTAGGATACTTGGTACAGAAGAAGATGGTAGTGGTGATGAGATCATTGCATACGAAGGTATTGCTGGTAATGTTATTACTATTAACTCTGCTGGTAGAAATTATGTTGGAACTTCAGGATCAGGTACAGGTAAGGCACACGCAGATAATGCTATAGTTCAGTGTTATAACTTATCTGGAATACCTCTAACATTAATTAACTCAACTCATAATAGTACAACTGGTGGAATTATTTCAATCAATAGTCCTCATAGTTATAATTTGAGGATTACTGGTAAGACTGCTGGTAGTAGCATAACTGCTGGTGGTACAAATGTAGTAATATCTCAAAATGTTCCTTGGGATGTTCTTACACCACAAATTCAGAGTCAATTAGAACCCAAGACTGGTATGGTTGCTAGAGTTCTTGGTACTAGTGGTACTTCATGTGGTCCATTCCCTGCAGGTCAATCCGCAGAGACATCATTTGTTAAAGATACAACTTATATTGATGTTACAATTGGTGAAGAGAATTATTTCCCTGCAACTAAGATTGTTGCCAACCAATTGAATGAAATTAATAGAATGAGTAGTGTTAAATCATTCACTATGGAGTTAGACTTTAATTCAGAAGTATCTCATCTATCTCCAGTTGTTGACTTAACTCAATGTGCTGTCATTACAACAGCAAACGTATATAATAATATTACTCCAACTACAGGTATTGGTGGAGAATGTGCTGGCAACTATATCACAAAGGTTGCAAGATTAGGTAAGAGTGCTACTGGACTTAAGGTAATGCTCGCTGCTAATACATTTGATTCATCTAAGATTGTAGTCATGTGTAAGTTAGTTCCCGTGGGTTATGCAGGTAACCTTGATGATTTACCATTCCAGTTCTTCAATACTACAGGTATTCCTGATAATGGAAGATTAATTCCACAGAATGATCTAACAACATTTACTGATTATGAATATACTATAGAAGATACTACTGAGTTTGATGCATTCCAGATTAAGATCAGTCTTCTTGGTTTCAATCAACCATACATACCTAGAGTTAAAGATTTCAGAGGAATCGCTTTAGCATAATGGATAATATTATTGAAGTAATTCCTGTCGAAGGGCATACCACCCTTGGACGGGATCCTAAGTCTAATGCAATATTGAATTCAGATGATACTCAATATGAGGCATATAAGAAAGCTCGTTCAGAAGCTAAGAAAAAAGATAGGGATCTTTCCACATTAAGAAACGAAGTTGAAGAATTAAAAGAACTTGTAAATACTTTAGTCCAGAAAGCGGATAAATAGAGTTAAGCTAAATAATATAGGAAATTCTTTAGAGAATGGCTAGTGCTGTATCCAATCTGCTGATCTATCAGGGATCTGATTTTATTATCGATTTCACTGTCGAAAACGATAATGGAACTTCATTCAATCTTACTGGGTATTCAGTAGCTTGTTTAATTAAAAAACACTACACAAGTAGTACTTCTCAGACAGTAACAGCAGCAATTTTGTCTCCTGCTACTGCTGGACAGATTCAACTATCTCTAACAAATGGACAAACGGCTGCAATGAAGTCAGGTCGTTACGTATATGATGTCGTTATTACTTCAACTTCTGGTATAAAATCCAGAGTTTTGGAAGGTTCAGTAAGCGTACTTGAGGGGGTAACTGTCTAATGGCAAGACTCAGATTTGGAGATCAATCAGTACCAAGGGTAACACGGGTCGCCACAGGTGGTGGCGGTGGTACTATTGGTGGTATGTCTGATGTCGATCTCACAGACACTTCACAAGGTGGAATTGCAGATGGTGCAGTTCTGGTTTACGACCAAGCCAATACAAAATTTGTTCCAACAAACGTTCTTAATAACATCACTATCAACGGGGGTAGCTTCTGATGGCATCAAATATACTCATTAAAAGGAGTACTGGTTCAACCGCACCAGGCACCATTACATATGGTGAATTAGCACTTACTACAGGTGCAAACGGTACCCAAGCAAATGCTGGAGACAGACTATTTGCTGGAGATAATAACGGTGCTGCACAAGTAGTTGGTGGTAGATACTTCACTGACATGTTAGATCATGTCGCTGGAACCCTAACCGCTAGTTCATCTGTACTAGTTGATAGTAATTCAAAGATTGATCAGTGGAAAGTTGATGACATTGAGTTAAATGCTAACGTCATTACAACCTCTACTACTGATGCTGACCTTATCTTCCGTGCAAATGGCACAGGTAAGTTGGTAATCGAGGATGGACAAGAATTAGAATTTGGTACTACAGGTGATGTAGAGTTCTCATTTAACGATTCTGATGCTGTCGTAGACATTAAGCGTGTTGCAGGAACCCCCGACTTGCGTATCGCTGATGATATGAAGCTTCACTTCGGTAATACAAAGGATGCTTCCATATACTATGATGAGACTACCTCAGATAAAATTCAGGTAGAAGGTGCTGATTGGAACTATGCTGCTGGTGTTACTGCAAATTATGCAGATACAACCGACGCTTCTAACGTATCTACTGCATCTGTAACTTATGCTGGTGGTATCGGAGTTGCAGCAACTACATGGACTAAAGATCTTAAGGTTGATGACAACACAACAATTGGTACTGCTGCTGGAGATGCTTTAACAGTTAATGCAACTACAACGTTCCAGAACGGTGTAACATTTAATGGTACAACAACTATTGCTGGTACTACTAACCAGACTGGTTCTATTGAAATTGACAACCTTAAATTAGATGGAAACGTACTTTCCACTATTAACAATATTCAAGAATTGATTATTGACCCATATCCTGCAGGTGGAGACGCTGATGGTTTGGTCATAATTAAAGGTGACCTTCAAATTGATGGTACTACAACGACTGTTAACTCTGCTTCAATGAGTGTTAACGATCCTACCATTGAATTGGGTGATCCTACTACACCTGT